>Ga0325405_1000676_pt1 | contig 33240 bp, 20 predicted proteins | sample PopdelMetagenome_21_FD_205663 | JGI IMG/M metagenome (GOLD analysis project Ga0325405, IMG submission 205663) | Populus deltoides microbial communities from Bellville, Georgia, United States - Xylem-Control-R2 | ecosystem: Host-associated > Plants > Phyllosphere > Stem > Wood/Secondary xylem... | reverse complement strand
TCTGGAAAGTATTTTCCGTTGACCAACTTTCCTAACAGTAAACAAACATAGAAAAGTTTGGAAAGTGATTTTCCGGAAAGTGAATCCCAGGAAACAAACATAGCCTAAAGTAACATAAATCACTACACCATTAAACAGTTTTATCGACGGACTACTTCTGTCGGTGACAGGAATGAACTCCGTTGGTGAAATCATTACCGACGGCCTCACCGATGGAACAAGTTCGTCGGTAACTCCCATTTTCGTCGGTAAGTTTGTCGCAAATAAAAAAACCCACCGACGGAACACCGATGGTCTTACAGACGGATAAGCGCGCACCAAAAAAAAAGTTTCCCGCAGGAACATCACCGACAGAATACATCCGTCTGCAATTTCAACGGTAATTACCAACGAAATATTCGTCGGTGATTATGGCATGGCTGGTAATTGTTTGCCAACCCTCTGTGCAATACCGATGGATATTCTCCGTCGGTAAATCCGTCTGTATGTAATCATCGACGGAATATATCCGTCGGTAATTATGGCATGGTTGGTAATTTTTTGGCAACTCTCTGTGAAATACCGACGGATATTAACCGTCGGTATGTATTTTGAAATATATATAAAAAAATAATTTATTAATAGTAAAAAACCTTAATAAACAAATAAAAATGGATTAAACATTAAAAATTAAAAATATAAAAGTAATGTTAAATAATATTCATTACAAATTTAATGTGTTTTTAAAAAAAATTAAACTAGAATAGTGGCGGAGCTGGAGGAGGAGGAGGAGGAGGAGGAGGAGGCTGGTTGTTCCTGGGACCATACGGCCAAAAAGAAGCTGCACAAGTATCGTCACCCATCTTTGATCTCATCTCCATGACTATTTGACGAAGCTCATCATAATTCGTCGAGAGTTGTTGATATTGTTGTTTCAACGCAATGAACTCCTCAGACTGGGTATTCGATACTGATGGAGAGCTTCCAACGGTTGAGACACTACGAGCCGAACGCAAGTTTTCAGCCGTAGTGTTAGAGAGCCCGTAGACCCGATTTTTATAGGGTCCACCAAATGATCCCGCCTCCATCCACAAATCTGGATGGGACGACGGATTGTCCCCATATCTCTCCCTCAACTGGCTATTATAGGTCTCCTGAAAATTCCGCCAGTAAAAAAGTCATCAAATGCAATTCAAGATGCAATTCAAGAAAATAATAACTTACAAAATAAAATGAATGAATGAATATACCACGAAGTGCTGAGCACGGTTGTCCACGAACTGCTGCACCCCCTTTTGGCGGTCTTGACTCCGCATATGCGTCTCTACAAACAGCTCCATTGGACTCGGTTCACGTCCAAGAGACGCAGTCTGTAAGGAAAAAATAGGTTGAAAGTTAAATATATTATAAGGAACGACAAATTAATTAATGATATATTTCATTAAAATTAATCTTACCATCTGCTTTGCATGTGCACTGAATGAGACGGATCCGCCAGTGTGCGTGGTCACCGAACCATGAATTTGCCGGTTCCGGTTGTCGGCTGATTAGTACTTAAAAGTGCATTTTTATCAAGATTTTATATCATTATTGTGCACTTGAAGTATCAATAACTCCTTAACTAAAGCATGTTTTATAATAACATATCTAATTATATAAGATACCTTTAATTTATGGTAAATGTTCATCTTAAATACAGGCCTATCACATAAATAAAAGAATTGATTGATTAGTTGAAGTATTGAAATTGAAAGGACAAAGAGATGGCCAAACTTAGAAAAGAGATGCTGGTGCAGTCCAAACTGGAACACTGTTCGGTAATTGAGTCATATCTGGAGTTGTAGATCTTGGATTTAGGTCCATTTTATATGGATGGAAAGATAAGACAAAGGCCTACAACTTTCATGCGGAGCCCAAGATTTAAAAAGGCCGTTTTCAAGTCCAAATTGTAGCAACAACGGAGAAGTCTGAATCTGTCCTACAGCCCAGACACTGTTCAGTGTTTAGCCCATATCTCGAGTTCTAGAAGACCAAATGACCTCATCTTTTTTTCCTAGAAAGCTGAGACAATTGTCTAGAACCTTCATGGGAGAATTTGTTTAAATCCTGATGTTATTAATGATGTTTTTGGCAGACAAGAAGATAAGGATTGTCACCAAGTCAAGATGTGGCCACACACTCATCAATTAGTCAACAAATCAATAGTTCTAAATTTTGGCCTATAAAAGGAGGCATTTGCCATGTATTTAAGCATCTTGGTGTTCAAATCAAGATCATGCTCTTGCTCTCTCTTTTGTAATACTTAAGTTTTGTTTATATTAATCTCTTGTTTATGCCTTTCATTTCCTTTTCTTTACTTAGTTAACTTCTTTCTCATTTATGTTCTTATCTTGTTTATTTATGTTTCTTTCTTTCATTATGTTAGCCAGGTTAATTATGTCAAGGTGAAAAGGGTACACTAATGGTGTAAGAATAAGTGTAATATAAACTTAACATGGACCTTAATGTTGGATACTAACATGCTTTATATTTGTTATCTTGTTCACTTTTAATACTTTGCTTGTTAAATGGTTAATCTAGATTTATGTTGTATAACCCTTGGTACAACAAATACTTGACACTTTCATAGTCCAAACCATATGGTATAACCGACACCTGTATTATGAAAGGAACTTGATTTGTTGTTAACATAAGTTATAATCATGAATACCTGACAACATTTATAAGTATTAACATTATTCGAATAAGATAACTAATGTAATCATGTTAAGAATTTATAATCTGATTGGAACCTTCTTTGTGTGTGGTTTCCAGTTGAGTAATAAGAGTTTATACTATACTTGTTTAAAATACCATTAGTGGATCCTCTAACCTTGACAATTGTTTTTATCATTGTTTAATTCGTATATCAATATCACATCTCAAAGCTCTCTTCAACTTATTATTATTATTATTATTATTATTATTATTATTATTATTATTATTATTATTATTACTACATAGTTAACCTCCTTGTGGTTCGACCCCGGTCTTGTCGGGTTATTGATTACTTTGACACTCCTGCACTTGGGAGAACACATCAATCTTTTGGTCGTGTCGAGTTTTTGGCGCCGTTGCTGGGGAGGTAAATTCTTGTATAAATTATAGTATTTATTTTATTTTCTCTTTTCACCTTTCTTGTATCTAACCTTGTTTCTTTTGTTTCCTTTCCTTTTCTTTTGTTTTCATATTCCTTTTATTCTCTTCTTACATGTGCATGAGAGTTTGGTCACGTACATTAAGTGGTAGACTTTGTAGGGTATCCTCATCATTTTCAAAAAATATAGCCGAAGAAGATAATCAGTCGCTTCATAATGAGAATAATGAGAATAACCGTATTAGAACACTTAGAGACCATATGAATCCCACAAGAACAGGTGCACCTTCATTCATAGTTTTCCCTTCAGATGCATCTTATTTTAATTTTAAGCCAGGCATTATTCAACTTTTACCTTCTTTTCATGGCTTAGATTTAGAAAATCCATACTTGCATTTAAGGGAATTTAAGGAGGTCTGTAACACCTATAATGACTCAAATTGTAGCATAAACACCATCATATTAAAGTTTTTTTTCTTTTTCTTTAAAAGATAAAGCTAAAACATGGCTATAAAATTTGAGACCAGGATCCATTCGTGCTTGGGATGAAATACAACAATAATTTTTAAAGAAGTTTTTTTAGTCTTACAAAACAAACTCTTTCAAAAGATAAATCATCACTTTCACTCAAAAACTAGGAGAAACATTTTACCAATGTTGGGATAGGTATCGAGACTAGCTTAATACTTGCCCTCATCATAGTTTTGAAACATGGAGATTGGTTTTACATTTTTATGAAGGGTTAACCCCTAAATATAGATAAATGGTTAAATTGATGTGCAATGGAATTTTTAAAGATAAAGACCCTAATGAAGCAATGGAGTACCTAGACTTGCTAGCTGAAAATGCTCAAAATTAGGACACTATAGGTACTTATGAGGCACCGGGTAAAACTCAACCTCACACATTTAGTGGAGGTAGGTACAACCTTAGGGAAGATCATGACCTCCAATCTAAACTTGCATCTTTAACTAGAAAAGTCGAGGCACTAGAATTGAAAAGAGTGGTCAATTAAAATTTGTTTAAGACATTGTGTGTCAAATCTGTGAAACCAATGAACACTTAACCAATGACTGTCCAACTTTGCTTTCTTTCAAGGAATGTCTCCATGAACAAGCTCATGCTTTAACCAGTTTTCAAAGGCCCAATCATATCCCATACTCGCAAACATACAACCTTGGTTGGAGAAATCATTCAAATTTTAGTTGAAAGAGTGATAACAATAATGCACAAACTTCACAACCACCGTTTCAAGCACACCATAATTTTTAAAATTCTCATGGATATGCACCTCCTTATGCTCCACCTCCTAGAATAAATCTTGAGGAAACATTGCATGCATTCATTGAAAATCAAGAGGCAATCAACACTCAAAATGCTCAAACCATGGCAGATCTAAAAGATGCTCTTACAAAATTCACATATGCTCTCAGTTTTCAAGAGAAAGGTAAGTTTCCATCCTAACCACAGCAAAATCCCAAAGGACAATGCAATTCAAATGCAAGTAGCTCCGGAAGCTAACACATGGATCAAGTCAAATCAATCATTATTGTCTGTAGTGGTAAGGTTATTGAAAAACCCATTCTTGAACCTTGTGAGAAAGATGATGAGTCAATCTCTAAGGGTAAGGAAGGGGTTGAATCTGAACATTGCAAAGAAAAGACTGATTCCCCGCCAGCACTTTCATTTCCTCATGCCATAACCAAACAAAGAAAAGTCAATCATAACTCTGAAATCTTTGAAACTTTTAAACAGGTAAGGATCAATATACCTTTGTTGGATGCTATTAAATAGGTTCCTTCCTATGCTAAATTTTTGAAAGATCTGTGCACTGTGAAGAGAAAACTAAATGTGAAAAAGAAAGCCTTTTTAACCGAACAAGTAAGTGCCATTCTTCAGAACAATAATGCTTTGAAATATAAAGATCCTGGTTGTCCTACAATTTCTTATTTTATTGGAGAGCATAAAATTAAAAGAGCTTTACTTGATCTTGGAGCTAGTGTCAATTTACTTCCATATTCAGTCTTTCAAAGTCTCAATCTAGGTGAGTTAAAACCAACTTCTGTAACTCTCTTACTTACTGATAGATCTGTAAAAGTGTCTAAAGGAATAGTTGAAGATGTGTTAGTACAAGTCGATAAATTCATTTATCTTGTGGATTTTATTGTCTTGGACACACAACCTGTTAAAGCATGTAATTCATTTCTTGTTATTTTAGGACGTCCTTTTCTTGCAACTTCTAATGCATTGATTAATTGTAGGAATGGACTAATGAAGCTATCATTTGAAAACGTGACATTAAAGATGAATATTTTCAATATTTGAAAGCAACCTGGAGATGATAATGATTTACAGGAAGCAGATTTTATTGAAAAATTAGTTTATGATGAACTTAAATCTACTTTGAGTAAAATTGAGTTGGAAGAATCTGAAGATTTGCAAATAATTTATTCACAGGAAGAAATCACGGATTAAAAAGGCACCGAAAATGTTGATGTGGATCTTTTATCAAGAGTGACAACATATTCAACATCCAACATCACACCAATTTTCGCACCCTCGCGGCGGAGCGCGGCGATCCTCGATTGATTTTGCGGTCTTTTTGGTTTTGTTGAATAATGGAGTCGCCACCTAGTATTATGGTCACTAGGAAACCTAACTGGTCTTTCAGAGATTCTAAGGCAAGGGACTGGTTGCGTAAAGGGAAGGTATTAGCACCCCTAGTATGCCCTACCTAAGGTAAGCTGCTTGGTGTTTGGTTTGCCTTATAATAGCTATAGTGTTGGTGTTTTCTAATCTCATCAGTTTTTCTAAGTTTGATTCAAACTAAATTTATTAAGGTAGAAATCCAAGGAGATTCCATGTGCTTTAAAAGCTCATCTTTCCCTTAGTATTTCAAGAGTTTGCGACTCGTAAATTGCAAGTAGGGAGGATGAAGATTTAGAAATCTAAAGAAATTCAGAGTGCTTTAAAAACCTCATTTTGCCTTAGTATTTCATACTTTCACAGCTCGTAAACCATGGAGTGAAAAGTTGAAATGTCCTCAATTATAATTGAGGCTTCTTTCAAGGATGTGTAATGACTTATTATTCTTAGAAAATTATTTTGGATATTTACCACTTAGGGTTTCTTTATCCAAACATTAGCGGTGAATAATAATAAATTATTCCCAATAATATTTTGGATATTCGTCCTTTAAGGATTTCTTTATCCAAACATTAGCGGTGAATAATAGATAAATTCCCCCCAAAATAAGATTTTTATATTTTTTGGAATACTGGCCAACACCTTTTGGAGTTTTACAAACATGTTGTAAAATCCAGAAATGCAAGAAAATAATTTGTGTTTAAGAAATCCATGCGAAAACACATTTTCAAAACTTCAAATATTTGTTTTTGTTTTTTTAAGAGGAAATTCAAAAGGATGTTAGGGTATTAGCCGTATGCAACACACAAAAACATTTTTTTTATATTTTTCTTTATCAAAAACACAAACATTACATTTAATCACAATTAAAGTAAAAAAACCATATATTAGTCAAATTCTTAAGGCTTTAATAAATCAGTTATTAAATCCCAATAAAATATGTAGAAACATGTTCTTACATTTTCACGAGAAATACAAACATAATTTTATTTGTCCTTTCGATACTTGATCATATACAAATTAAAACGTTAAATTCATTTTTTTATCTTTTTTATTTTATAATTCAATAACATACATAAAAAAACAAACACACACAACACACACATCACTTTTTATTTTTTTTTTATACAACCATATCCATATGTAATTACAAATAACACAAATTTAAAATAAAACAAACAAATACATCACACAAATAAACAATTACATAGTAGAGGAAACTGCTGGGAAGGTTTCTGGACCACAAAACAGTGGCGGCGCGTCTCCTCCACGCGCCACTGCCACTGGCGGCGCGTCGGTTCACGCACCGCCGTAAGAACCTGAAACAGTGGGATCTGGCTCAACGTCACTTTCTGCCAATGTCAGATCGGGCGGTTGGGGTAGGTATGGGGCCGGTGAAGCGACTCTTGAGATGGGGGTGGCTGTTCGGTCGACGAGTTCTGTGTGGTCTGCCATGTTTTGGCCGCCGTGGGAGGCGATGAGCCAGGTTTGTTGCTGGCCGGTTGCTGTGAAGGAGACCGAAGGAGAAGAAGATCTGTTGAAATGGGGGGGAGCTCCGCTGGTTTCTGTGAAGGCCGAATGGGTCGGCACCTGTGAGGGGGAGAGGGGGGTCGTGGCTGAGGGGCTGTGGCGGCTCAGGAGAAAATGGGTTGCCGGGTCTGTCGGGTTAGAGGGGACATCGCTGCTAGGAGGAGGAGCCGAAAGAAAAGATCGGGGGAAGAGAGGCAGGTGAGGGGCTGTGGGTTTGTTTGACCGGCTGAGAGAGGGAAATGTTGAAGGGAGACGGGAGCAGCTGAGGGGCTATCTTGTGGAAATGAAAATAGAGATCCGGGAAACAAAGGAGATGGGAGGCTTATGTGCAGAGGGTAGGTCTTTTTGGTCGGCTGAGGGGAAGGAAGAGCTTCCTTGGGCGGCGGCTCTTTTTTTTTAAAAAGGAGGGTGTGCAGCCGGCTGGATCAAAAAAGGATGGGTTTAGGGTTCTGTGCTCTCCTTTTTGTAAATTCCCCTCTCCCCTTTTAAATATAGCTGAATGTTCACTTATATAGAAAATCTCTACACGTGCTATTTAAGGAAATATCACAATAATTATTGCAGAGATTGTCTTCTATAACCAGCACTAACAAATCCTATATATATGGTATTTTATATTGCAGTGATTATTTTCCATAACTAGCAAAAATCAAATCATATATCTATGGTATGATTATTTTCCATAACCAACACGAATCAAATCATATATCTATGGTATTTTATATTGCAATAATTATATTTGATTCAATAATTATCTCCTTGACATATTGCCTCCTTAATATTAGCCCTGATGTTCTATGTTATCGCCACATGTAAACCCTTATTTTTTTATTTTTATTTTTATTTTTATTTTTGAAAATTTATAAAAACATGGGTCAAAAATTAGGTAGCAATAGATGCCCCCTCTTTACAATGCTTACGAAGCAAAACCCTTCAATGTTTTGCATAGTAAGCTTGTAAAGAAAAAAAAGTATTCCTTGCTTGCTGAGTGATCCACTCATCCAAGGACTTCACTTTTTTAAAAGAACATGGTCTCGTTATCGTCGGTGACCTGATATATTTTTTTAAAGAAAATCGGTTTATTTTCACGGGCGACCTGCCCACGCAAACTCTAACCTGGTCTATTTTCAGGGGCGACCTGCCCACATACTCACGCTGGTCTATTTTCACGGGCGACCTACCCTTTTGAGTGGGTTAACCTAAGATCCCATCTGGCGATCTCCTTTAATCCGAAGTAAAGTCGGTGTGTAACTCGGTTAACCTGAAATCCCATCTGGCAATTCCCTTTAACCAAAGCTAAATCGGTGTGTGGTTGGGTTAATCTGAGATCCCATTTAGCGATCTCCTTTAACCACAACCAATACAAAAATACGCGTGTGGTCTCATTATGATGGTTGACCTACCCAAATTAAAATTCTTAGAAAACTCTACGCTTTTCTAAGAAATGGTCTCAATATCGAGTGACCGGCCCATCTTAAAATTCTTAGAAAACTCCATGCTTTTCTAAGAAACGGTTTCAATATCACGTGATCGGCCCCTCTTAAAATTCTTAGAAAACTTCACGCTTTCCTAAGAAATGGTCATATCGGGTGACAGGCCCCTCCTAAAATTCTTAGAAAACTCCACGCTTTTCTAAGAAATGATCTCAATATCGGGCGACCTGCCTATCTTAAACCCTTTTTTAGAAAACTCCACGCTTTTCTAAAAAAAATGATCTCAAAATCAGGTGACCGGCCCCCTCTTAAAATTCTTAGAAAACTCCACGCTTTTCTAAGAAACGGTTTTAGTATCAGGTGACCGACCCCCTCCTAAAATTCTTAGAAAACTCCACGCTTTTCTAAGAAATGGTATGAATATCAGGTGACAGGCCCCTCTTAAAATTCTTAGAAAACTCCACGCTTTTCTAAGGAATGGTCTCAATATCGAGTGACCTGCCCACCTTAAACCTTTTTTAGAAAACTCCACGCTTTTCTAAAAAATGGTCTCAAAAACAAGTGACCGGCCCCTTTAAGATTCTAAGAAAACTCCACGCTTTTCTAAGAAACGGTTTCAATATCAGGTGACTGGCCCCTCTTAAAATTCTTAGAAAACTCCATGCTTTTCTAAGAAATGGTCTCAATATCGGGCGACCTGCCCATCTTAAACCCTTTTTTAGAAAACTCCACACTTTTCTAAAAAAAATGGTCTCAAATTCAAGTGATCGGCCACCTCTTAAAATTCGTAGAAAACTCCACGCTTTTCTAAGAAATAGTCTTAATATCAGGTGACCTGCCCATCTTAAAAAACTTTAAGAAAAATTCAACGTTTTTTCTAAACAATAGCCTTAATATCGGGTGACCTGCCCGTTTTAAGATTTTTAGAAATACTCCATGCTTTTTTTTCAAAAAATGATCTCAATATTGGGTGACCTGCCCGTTTTGAACTTGAAAAGAAATCATCTTACCTCGAGGAATGAAGTAATGCTGGTTCACAATTCCTATCATTTTCCATAGTTTCGTTGACCTGTGATTTTGTACCTCAGCAGTTCCCAAAAAACTTAGAAACTTATTTTGTCTTTCGTCACGCCTTTTCCTGCCAGGTTAGTGTTATGACAATATAGCATGCATGTTTTTTGTTACCTATTTTGGAAACATAGATCCCCCTTTCTGTTGTAGACTTATTGAGCTCTTGTTTCCATTTGTTTGTCCGACTCGTCCTCTTGAAACAGAATATGCTCCACGCGCTATATTTCTTATCCTTCTTATGTTTGGTAAAGAGATCTCTAGTTCCTTATGGGGCCCTTTCTTGCTCCAATGAACGTTACTTTGTAGTATACTTTTGTCGATGTTTTAATTGCTTTTTTCATTTTTGAGAAATTATTTTTAAGAGGAAAACTAAAACAAATTTGGTTTTGTTCATGAAAACTTTCAATGCAATCATTTCTCATGAAGGTGCTTCAGAGGTTTTTTTATGATGATATCCTTTCAATGTTGGGCTTTGATTCACTATGTTCCCGAAGGGAGTTTTTGAGCAGAAATTCATGGGTAAGAAGGTGGTTGTGAAGATCAGCTTATGGCAACGATTTCGCCTTGGTCATAAGACTCGTTACCACGAAGGCCACGAAACACATATAGATTGAAATCTTCAAGGGACATGGGACGACCAGCATCAGCCAATTCATTAAATAACGATTTGGCTTGCTGGATGTATATACTAACTAATGAGTCACCTTGCTGAAAAGCTTGAAAGGAACCATGCTGTTGCATGATGCGAGAGTTAGACTGAGATACAAGAGTGCGCCAAACACATTGCGAGGTATGACAATCTACCACGAGATGCAACACATCCACAGAGAAAGAGGAGAGTAATGAACTCAAAATAAGTTGATCTTATTGCTTCTAACAAATAAAAGAAGGGCTGATTGTAGAGGAAGAACCAGCAGAACCGTCAGAAACATGAGATGAAGGACACGACACTAAGCCATCAACGAAGTGAAAAACACCTTGACCAAGGAGATAGAGCTTCATCTGCATTCGCTAGTAGAGATAATTTGTGTTCGTAAGTTTCAACGAAACAACCTGATGGGTGTTGGATAGAGTAACGATAGCTGGAGTTTGTGTTCCCATAATATGCAGAGGAATAACAGAAACTTGAGAGGAGGACTTATAGACGTGTTCTGACAGCAAAGGCTACTGTTGTGGAGGAAGAACACCACCGTCAACAGCTTGTAGATGGCTGGTCGGCTGGGCTGCACCACCGGTGATGAGGGAGAAGTCGGCAGCAGCAGCAATAAAGTCCATTTAGGAGAGGAAGAGGGAAGGTTGGCTGCAAGAGGGAGAATGAGAGAAGAGTTTTAATGACAAGAGGCTTTGATATCAAGTTGAGAATAATTAGGAGACTTATCCTATTGATTAGCCAACATTTTCTATATATATAGGGCAATATACAATAGTAATGGTGAAGATTACAACATTTTCTGTATGTTTACAATAGTAATTACCTTGATTTTGTAATTGCTGCAAAGTCATGAAAGCTGCCTTCACTTTCTTTGGTGGGAACCCTTAATGTAATTTCCTAATGCTTGACCGGTTACCATGATGTACAGCTCTAAAAGGCGTGGGCATTGTTCACGCACAACAAATACGATACTGTGAATTTTTATAAAATTCAAAGTTGGCTTCCCCTTTTCTTTGGTGCGAACTCATGCAATTTCCTGATGCTTCAGCAACCATGCCATAATTAATTCGTAGACTTGACCCATGATCGATCACATTCGTATTGAATGATGGACCCAGTTTATATAAAAGAGTATTGCTCAAGACGACATAATATATGCAGGCAGAGTAACAAAACAAAACCATTATTTTATTTCCCTGCAAGTTTTCTCTCGATGTTGAGTGGAATATCAAAGCATCTCTTTGGTGCATATGCAGCCCTTCTTTTTCTACAGATCATAGCCATCCACCATAGCTGCAGTGCTAGAAAGAACAGCAATTACTGCTCTCCTTCTTCCTGTGGCAACATCCATAATATTAGCTACCCTTTTCAACTAAGTACCGATCCCCATAGCTGCGGCAACAAAAAATATGAACTTACTTGTGAAAACAACCGCCCAGCTTTATACTTGAATAAGGGGGTAAGATATTACGTTCAAGCAATCAATTACAGCAACTTCACGATTCGACTTGTGGATGCTGATTTTTAGAAAGCTGATTGCTTCTTTATCCCTCGTCATTCTTTAATCATAGATCCCTTAGACAACAGGGATTATCTTCCATATAATCTTGGCTAGTTCGATAACAATAGGAATTCCCTCTATCCATCAACTTTTATTTTTATAAGTTACCCAAATCCAATACCAAGTCCTTCACACTATATTGTGGATGCTTCTTCATGCAAAAATGGTAGTCCTCTTTTTAATTCTTCGTCTAATATTTCTTCTCCGAGTTCCCACGATATGGAGGGTTATTCCTTTGTCTATATGGATTCTCCCTTGGGGGGCATACCGGAGTACTTATGCCATGTAAATTTGATGTATGCCGCGCCTTTCACTTTTCAGCAGAAAAATTGGACCAATATTTCCTATATAGATGTCCGCGATAGTATTCTATATGGGTTTGATCTTTCATGGTCTGGGGCTGTTGTGATTTTCTGAAAGAGAACCACTGCAAACTTGATGAAGCCGACATACGCATGTATTGCTGTACGTTACTCTCTCTCTCTCTCTCTCACACACACACACACACACGAAGCTTACCTTAATTTGAATATCTTAACAACACAGTTTGCTGATAAAAAGAGAAAAATTATGCGTTTTTGTTTGTCTTAAGCTCTTATTAACTCCTTCATTCATATCAGCTGCATAGTTATTCTACTAAAATTTATCTTTTTCTCTTTCTCTCTTCTATATACATACATTCTATAATACGAACAACTTTCATAGGAAGAAGATTGTCATATTTATTTTATTTTATAATCTGTTTTTTTTTTGTTTGAATAATAACAATTAATAATAATAATAATTAATTGTTGTTGTTATTACCACTACATGGAACATTAACATATATTATCCAATGGGCAATGACCAGAGTTTGTCTCTAATTAGTGGGGTTGCAAATCACTCCAATACTCCTGTATTTGGCTTGATTTTTAAACACCCCCTCCACAATTATATATGAAATTTATCCTTCTCTCTCTCCCAAATTTTAAAATCTTATACCTCTTTCTTACTGGCTTATTAATTTTTAAAAATATATATTTTTCTCTATCATAATTTAAATATCACACCCCAAATATTATATAAAACTGACTTTCACCTTGTAATAATATTTTAAAATATTATATACAATTCCTCAACCTTTTTACATCAATGCACCATGCATAATTATTCTATATTCCCCAATAACGAGTAATATCGATGTCATTTAGTCTCTTTACCATTTATTTGTTTTTCTTGCATATTTTCTGACTAATCGTATACTCAATCACCTTGGTAAGAACTTTTCTATTTATATAAATTCTTGAATATAAAACCTAAATAAGGTTCAAGACATTAAAAAAAATAAATTGGAGAGAGAGAGATCTTTAGAAATTGCATGTAAGATGGTCATAGGTCGAGTATGAAATAAGGATATCCCCTCTACCCATCTCAATATATACCCATTATGCATGTCAAATGAGAATTAAGGTAGGCATGGGAGAAAGAAAATCCAAAACCCGTAGGTATGACTATACGCGCACTTCATACATTTCGAATATGCTCTAATTATGAAAAAATGACATGCAAGATCCTAATTAGAGAAAAATAATAGTAATAATAGGGACTAAAATGGTTCCCCTAAAAAAATTGAGCAAAAGCCTTCCATTCGAATACTTTAAATTTGTAGGGAGCAAAATACTGTTAAGTTGGGTGGGATGTACTTCAAGTTCTGAATATGAGTTCAGAGGAAGATTTTTAATGTTTCCAAGGCTGGAATTTTGTTTTTAATGAGTAGGGTATAACATCGATTTAAGTTTAAAAAAAATAAATAATCTAATTAAAAAAATTATTCATTTAATAAAATAACAAAAAAAATAAATAGAGTCAACCTACAAAACTTGTGACTGGATCATGAGATTGAGATAATCTCATAGAAAAAAATAAAAACAAAAATTATAAAGTGAAATCGAGAAAAATAAAAATAAATTCATAAAACTGGTATATAACCGAACAAAAAAATTAAAAGAAAATTATGAATTATAATTCCCAAAATAACATAATATTCAAGAATAAAATTAAAATATAAAATATAAAAATAAAATAAAAACTCAAAAGACAAAACACTATTATAATAAATAGTGTTTTGTAGGTGTGGCTAAAGTGATTTAGTCACACCCTTTAATGTTTTGTTAATTAATGTGATAATGAATTAAAAAATTATAAAAATTTTAAATTTATCATTTTATTTATGTTAATTATTTATTTCTATCGCTTTGTTTTTTATTTGGTCAATTAAATTATTTTTTTATTGAAATTTTTTTTATTAATTATTAAGGTCTCTAAATGATCTGTTCAATTATTTAAATAGTTGGCTTATATCAACTAAATACTTATGAAATGAATTTTAAATTTATGTAGGGCTTTTATCACCAAATAAACTGTTTTAGATTAATTTTTCTAAGATAGTTAATTTGGTGATTGTTACCAATTTAGTTTTGCCTTCCTTCAAGGACGTAGATTCAATATTTAGGATGCAGTACTAATTATCTAATGATCAAACAGTTGTAGATTACACATACATACATACATACATACATACATACATATATACATACATATAGATAAAGTAAAAATTATATCAAATTAAAGAGATAAGAAATTAGAATAGAAAATCAAAGGTTTAAATAAAAGTAGTTTTATGATTTTAAAATAGAAAGACCTAATTAATTATGAAGATTTTTTTAGAAAAGTTAAGAAAACCAATAACTAAACCTAATGAAGTTAGTCCTTCAACTAAAAAAAGCCTTACAATTTAACCCTATTACTCATGTCCGATTGAAAATATTTATTTTGAACGTCAGCAGTGATATAAAAAATCACACCAAAGCAAAAACACAAGGAAAGATTAGGAACACAAGGGGTAATTAATCAAATTAAATATATATATATATATATATATATGAATAAGAATCAAAATAAATATTAAAAGATTTACATGAATTGGTTAGCTCTCAAAATGATAATCCACTGATCTCTCAATGTTTTATTTTCCTTTTGTTAAATTTATGAATTAGTAATCTTATTATAAGGTGATGAATCTTTATTTATTATGGCTCGGTTTTGCAAAAAGAATATATGTATTTTCTTTAATTTTTTATATAACAAAATCTTGGACACTGACAATACCTTTCCTCTTCTTTTTTTTTTCTTTTTTTTTTATGGTGAATATAGCTGGCGATTGGATAACATATCGAAGCTCAAGTGAGTTAATTTATTTTATTTTATTATAACACTTTCGGCTGGATAAATTTATCTGTGAATTGTGATGTATAAAAACGAAACATATAAATCCTACAGGATTTAAATACCGACCTTTCGTTCATGCTAGCCTTTCCACTTATTTTGTATATATCGTACAATATTTCACATATTTTCTCTGCTCTTTTTCTATTATTGCAGGGCAATCGGGATTGGAATTCAACTTTTATAGTAACGGTGAGGATCAGTTCATGCATGTCTTATTTAGGCTAATTTGCAATCTTCCTCTTACAAAAATGGATGTGAAAGTCTTCTTTCATTGGGTTCAAAGAGTTAATGTAAATATTTGGTGTTAATTTAGATAAATATTATACTAATTAAATTATATATTAGTTTAATTACAAGTATTATAAAATTATTACAAAAACCATAAAATTCCTCAATTCAATTCTAATTACTTATTTTCTTACAACTGATGTCAATTTTCCCATTAAATATGAAGAAGTGTCAAAAATATAAAAATTCGATCTCGAATTTTACCGAAAATAAAAGATAAAGAGAAATATAAAAATTGACAAATGGAAACATTAGGAAAAAAAATCAAACTTAAAATCTCTAATACTCTTAGAAACAAATTAAATACTAGATTAAAATGGAAAAAATAAATTGTAACCATTCATTGAATTTTTAAAATGGACAATGAATGTATATTAAGATGTGAAACCATTAATTGCAATATTATCTCTAAGTATTGGTACTTCAATGGGTTCATCCCTTATCTTTTGCTTATCTAAACAAAATATGAATTAAAAATAGAAAAAATAAATTGAAAAGCATCTAGTAAAAAAAAGAAAAAGAAATGGAGTATTTAAAAAGTTATTAAATATTCAAAAATAAAAAATGTAAATAAATAAGAATGACTTAACATATTTTATTTTTCTCTTTAATAAATAAGAATGACTTAACATATTTTATTTTTCTCTTTTTCTCTTTTATGACAAAATAATATTTACAATACTCCATGGTGTTTTTTTTTCTAATGGTTTGTCAATTTTATTTTTCAATCTAATTTTTTTATTCAAATTTATTTGCATTTTCAAAATTTGAATTTTTATTTTTTTATAATATTTCTCAATTGTTCATTTTATATAATTTTTTTATTATTCTTTTTTTATAATTATAGGTGCAAAACTCTATATTCTTGGCATGCTTTGACATTTAATGGAAGTATTGATCAAATCATAATAGAGGGATCATATTAAAAATAATATCTAAAGTAAAGGGACTGTATAAATAAAAAAATAATATTAAAAAATATCAAAAATAGATCAAGGTGTGAAATATATAATTATTTCATTGTTTATTAGAGCTCTGAGTTTAAAATTGGAGAATTAGGATAGAATTAAAAAAATAAATTAAAGTTTGAGGACTCCTTTTAATGACTATTCTAACAAATAAAAAGAGATTTTATAAGCTAATGAATAAAATTACAAAATTTGAAAACAACATATATAGGCAAGAAAATTTTGATATATATAGCATTTTTCCTAAAATCAATGAAATCTTAGTTAAATTTTATTTGGTGATAAGAATTTCAAATTTGAAAAACATTGATGCTTTTGCATATAGATGTTTGAATTAAGAATCATAATTTCATTTAGAAAAAAATTATTTACATGGCAATCTAATAACAAATAATACATTTCCATAATTGATTAATGTTCTTATAATATCTATATACAGGGATATATCATATATTATTATTCCTTTGTGGGCTTCCATGTCTCATAACCTTATTGATCTACAAATGGCGAAGAAGGCATTTATCAATGTATGGAAACATTGAAGAATTCTTGCAAAGTCATGATCATAATCTCACACTTATAAGGTACTCTTACTCAGAGATTAAGAAGATAACTCAAGGATTCAATGACAAGTTAGGTGAAGGAGGTTATGGTTCGGTATACAAAGGAAAACTTCGTAGTGGCAGTTTTGCGGCTGTAAAAATTTTACGCAAAGAGAAGGCTAATGGGCAAGAATTTATCAATGAAGTTGCCACCATTGGAAGAATTCACCATTGCAATGTGGTGCAACTCATAGGCTTTACTTTTGAGGGCTCGACGTGTGCCCTTGGATATGAGTTCATGCTTGATGGATCTCTTGAAAAGTATATTTTTTCTAGGCAGGGAAGCATACCGCTAAGCAACCAAGAATTATATAAAATTTCTGTTAGGGTGGCTCGTGGCATTGAATATCTACATCAAGGTTGTGACATGCAGATTTTGCATTTTGACATCAAGCCTCACAACATTCTTCTCAATGAAAATTTCACTCCAAAAGTCTCAGATTTTGGACTTGCAAAATTGTATCCAACTAATAATAGCATTGTGTCCCTCACTATGGCTAGAGGAACGATGGGATACATGGCTCCTGAGTTATTTTACAAAAGTATTGGAGGAGTCTCTTACAAAGCCGATGTCTATAGTTTTGGGATGTTGTTGATGGAAATGGTTGGGAGAAGGAAAAATTTGAATGCATTGGCAGATCATTCAAGCCAGATGTACTTCCCTTCATGGATTTATGACCAAGTTAATGAAGGAAGGGATATACTTGAAGATCAAGCGACAGAGCATGAAAAGAACATAATAAAAAAGATGACTATAGTGGCATTATGGTGCATACAATTAAAGCCTATTGATCGCCCATCGATGCATAGAGTTGTACAGATGCTTGAAGCAGATATTGAATCTCTACAAATGCTTCCTAAGCCTTTTTTTGTTCCGCAACAGACATCAAATGATGATAGGATCAATATGGTTAATCCAACAAGTTTAAAAGATTCGTCGAATGTTTGTAGCATCGATTCTTCATATCAATTTGGTCGTTGATAGAAATACTCTTGTATGTTTGTTTATTTAAGAAATATGTTAATTTTGTATGCTTTAACTATCTAAACTTTGATGTCGAAATCATATTGGTGTTTGTTAAAACTTGCATTAACTAGCTTACAAAGCATCCAATATACACTAGTCATGTATCGTTCTCACATTAAAATATGAATTTCTAAAATTACTTAATGTTTGTTCCATTATGACATTGTTTCTGTTGCATGTGTGCAGTATCGCGGCGATCGTTCACTCTCAAGTATATGTTGTATCTATCTATCTGGGAAATATGGGGAGACAACGAATTCTTGTCTCGTATAAGTGAAAAATAGAATGGGAGTCGCCACCTAGTATTTTGATCACTAGGAATCCTAACTTATCTCAGAGATCAAGTACGGGGACTAGTTGCATAAAGGGAAGGTATTAGCACCCTAAATACGCCCTACATAAGGTAGGCTACATTGTTTTATTGTCTGATATATGCTACGGGTTTATCATATTTCTAATTATTGGTCTGTCTACGGTTTAAAAAAAGTCCTTCTTGGTAAGGAAATCCTTATCTTATGGGGTAAAACCTAACTGTTCTAACGTCAACAAAAGAAACTAATTTTAATATTAGAAATAAATCTCACGTGTGAGTTCATAATGCCAGATATTAAAATAAAATAAAATAAAATAATTTGTTTGGATTTTTTGAAATAATGGACAAGTTCTCATGACCTTAATAAACTGGTTATTAAAGCGAAAGTGCATGCTAAAACCTATGTTTTTTTTTTTGAAATTTTCTTTGTATGAAAATATGATGTGATTTTTTTGTTTGAGAGATTTGGCCGTATACATGAAAAAAAAATGTTTTTTTAATTTTTTTAATGTTTTGATGAAAAACATGTATTTTAATACTGGATTTGTATCTTTACGGTATAAAAATACAAACTAATATTAATCAAAATGTCGTTAAACATTTACACAAGAAAATCATAAATTTTGAAATGATTTTTTTGAATTTTTTTGGGATAGACCAGACCCAGCCCAAAAAGAAACTGGGTCGAGATCTGCCCAAAAAGAAACTGGGCCGAGATCTGCCCAAAATGAAATCGGGCCAGAACCGGCCCGAAAGAGAACCTACTTCTGGCTAGACTCAACTCGGCCACGTGGGCTGGGCTGATGTTCTTGCCCGAAACAACCAATCTATTGGTTGTTGGTTACTGTGCTGAGCACAGTAACCAGTGAATTATAATTAGGAGGTTATTGTGCTCTACACAGTAACCACCTAATTATATTTCATTTGTTGTAGAACATGAATTGCTCACGTTTTGCATGCAAATAAAGACGAATAAAAAATGGACAGAGAAAGGGAGAAGGTTACCTGGAATGAAGGAGTGTGGTTGCTGTCTCCGGTGGCTTGTGGTAACGGTGGCGGTGGCTGGGAATCCTGATGATTCTTCTTCCAAACATGGTGGCTGTGCAGTGAGGATCTGCTACGTCGGTAGATGGTTCTTCTCCTAAGAGTGTGCCTTTTCTACTTTATTTCTACTCTTCATTTCATTCACTCTTTCTCTCTTCTCTGTTTCTGTTTCCCTCTTTCCCCTCTCCTTTTTCCCACCTCTGTTCTCCCATGTTTCCTTCTCTCTATCTCTATATCCCCTATGCTCTTCTTTTGATTTCTCTTTCGAATCCCCCTCTATTTCGGTTTCTTTATTTCTTCGTTCTCCCGTCAACTCTCCCTTGTTCTGTTGGTTTCCCCCCTCTATCTTTGTCTCTATCTTTTTTTCTTCTCCCTTCCTCTGTTCTGCTCTCTGTTTTTGTTCTTTTTTTTTTCTATCCCGCTGGTTCTCCCTTTTTTCCCTCTCTTTCTCCCTTTTTTTTGTCTACTCTCTTCTCCCGTATTTATAGATAAAAAACGGGGGGGGCTACAATCATGGCACAGGAGTAGGGTGGACAGGGTAGCCACTGAGCAACCGCCTTAGGGCTGTCCGAGGGGCTTGTTCCCTCTGATTTTTTGTCTGTTTATTGATTTTATACAATTTTTTAATTATTCCTTTTTTATATAATTATAGGTGTAAAATTCTTTATTCTTGACATGCGTTGACAATTAATAGAAGTATTGATCAAATCACAATAAATAAATCATATTAAAAAATATCTAAAGTAAAGGGACTGTATGAATAAAAAAATAATATTAAAAAATATCAAGAATAGAGGTGTGAAATATACAATTATTTCATTGTTTATTAGAGCTCTGAGTTTAAAATTGGAGGATTAGGATGAAATCAAAAAAATAAATTAAAGTTTGAGGACTCCTTTTAATGACTATTCTAACAAATAAAGAGAGATTTTATAAGCTAATGAATAAAATTACAAAATTTGAATTTGGTGATATATAATGTTTTTATGTTTTGCATTTTCCTAAAATCAATGAAATCTTAGTTAAATTTTATTTGGTGATAAGAATTTAAAATTTGAAAAAAAAATAATGCTTTTGCAGATACATGTTTGAATTAAGAATCATAATTTCATTTAGAAAAAAAATATTTATACATTTTAATATTCAAACATGTATCTGCAAAAGCATTACATTTTGATCCCCTTACCCGGATCCTAACATACACTAAACGTATGCTAGTCCACGCCCTATATCACATTTCTTATATTTCCTTTGTCAGTGATAATTTCATCACTTGGCAATTCACACAACATCCTTTCACCTTGAATACCATTCAAAATATCGACATCATTACACAAAATTCCCTCATTTCCCATAATATCCAACATTCGGTAATTCACATATCACATCAATAACATATTAAATCATGGAATTTAATTAGAAAGTATAGGTACGGATCACCTACCTGTAGTAGAAGCTCTACTCGTGCTCCCCTACTGCTGCTGTTGCACCACATCGATGGTCCCTCTTGCAATCACAGGCTCATCTCATAAAGTTTCCTCATTCAAGGATATGTTTTATAATAATCATATCAACAACTAATAAGTCTTTCTTTCAATCATTTCTTTCTTTATATTTTATATTTTTCTCATTACACCCATTAATGTTGTCATTCTTTATCCAACCATAGTTATCATTCCTTTCCTTATATTTGAACTGTTACTATTTAAATCTCGAACTGCTACAGTCCAACTGTTACTGTCCAACCGTTATTGTCTAGATATTGAACTGTTATTGTCCAGTTGTTACTGTCTAGACATTGAACTATTACTATCTTGAACTCTCCTCAGATTTTTAACTATATCTAGAGTTCTAGAACTCTGTTTCAAGCGAGATTGATCTCATTGAAAAGCTATGACACGAGGCTACAAGTTCTATGAAGGACGGAGAACCCAGTTCTACCTCTAAGATAGTCAAAATTGCTCATCAACTAATCAGTCCTATTGCCCTACAGAGTCAGTCATGACTCAGTCTTGGTTGGTGACCCATAACTGGAGTTCTACAGCTCCAAATTGAGCAAGATCAATTTTCTTGGTTTGTTAACATCCAAAACTACAATTTCTATAAAGGAACCTGATCTTAATTCCCTCATCCTCGTACCTAAAATCTCACCAAAAGTCAGGAGACAAGCCTGTCCAGATTCGTAACCCCCTTCCATTCACACATAACATTCACAAACTACATTTTCTAGGTAAATTATCATGGTTTCATGCCACCAAATCACATACCACACATAAATTAACTTAATTTTAACAATTGATATTTTTTCCCCAATTCAAGTCTAAGAACCCTAATCTATAATTCAACATCAAAGCATCCATTCATAATCAAATTTGAAATGAATTATAAGATCATGTTTAGAACACCTCACTCGGTAAGAATTAAGGTTTCGATCTTCAACCAATTGAAAATTTTGTACTCCCTCCTTCCTTTTTTTTTAATGATAGTCAGCCCTCCTCTTACTTTTCTTGTTTAAATTTTCTTGTTAATCCCTTGCCCACAAGTGTTTACTTCATTTATAAACCCTTAATCTTGGATGGGTTCTTGAAATTTTAGTGTTTCTCTCTTGATTTTGCAAGAATAGATACAAAAACTCCCTCTTTTCTTTTCTTTTGGGTTGTTGTAGATTTTTGGTGAGCAGAGAAGTATATATAGTATATAATTTCTCTTATTTGTACTTAGGCCCCATTTTCTTTAAGTGTATTATTTTTGCCCCCATATTTTTTTTCTTCTTATAATCGAACTATACCTCTTTTTATTTTTTTTATAACTCCACCTCAGAACTTTTAGTTTAGCTTATTTTCCTTAATTTAATCCAATCCTCAACATTTCCGGGTTAATTTATAATGTCTCAAAATATTTCGCCTGTAAATTTATATTCCAAAAATTTCTGAATTCCTTTTATTTTATTTAACCCTATGCATGAATTTCTTCGTTTTATTTCCATTTAATTAGTTTGCAATTTATGCAACCTTATATTCTCTAGGTTTACAGGGATAATATGGGTTTTAAAGAAAGGAAGGAAGAAATTTGAAGAAATAAGGATTGAAACTTCTTAAAATTCATCATAAAATCATGGGTAAGTGTTTTTATCCTTGATTTCTTTGTGTTGGTGCATGATTTGAGGTAATCGAAATGTGTTGTTAAATTGAATTATATGGGTTAAGGTTTATGAGATTGAAAATGGATAATTATTGTCTTAGAAATGAATGTTTATGCTTGTAAATGTGTTTGAAAAAAATAAAAGTTCCAAGAGGATAAATACCTTGTGTTGGCAAAACTTACTTGTTAAAGAGGGAGAGGTTGCTTGGGTTTGTTGATCCAAAATGATGTTAAATATAATGTTTGAATGTTGTAAAATAGGTGTAAGTAGAGTTTTGATCAAAACTTTGAAGAAAATTCAAGGGGAGGAAACCTTATTTTGGCCGAGACTTTGATTTGTAAAAAAAAAAGGGAAATAATTTGAAATTTGTTGGTTTGAGTTGTGTAGAATAGATGAATGGATGTTAAAAAGGTGTATTTTGAACAAGGTTTAGTTTGGAACCTTGAAGAATTTGTAAGCTTAAAACTTTTGGAAAGTTTTAGGATTTGGAAATATGTTGAATGTGACCAAATGAGGTTATGGATGTTTAAGAAATTTGAATGAGTTTTAGCATGCATTAATACAAGTGTAAAGTTCAAAATATATAAATGCTTTGGTTATGTGCTTGAACACAAAGGTTAAATTAAAGTTTGAACCTCGTTGAAATACATAAATGAATATAAATGTGTTATAGGAAGTTAAAAGTACGCCTATAAAGTGTTGATGTGTAAAAGTCAGCATACTCTTGAATATGGTATTGCTTGAGGTATGTGTATGTTGATGGAACATATTCTGAATATAGTTCAATGTATTCAGAATAGATAAACACATGTGAATGTAAGGCTTATAGACATAATGTGTTGTTTATGTATATACCTATATGTATGAATGTGGGTATGTATTTTATCAAGGAGATTAGAGTTGAAAAATATTGATAAGATTATATTATGTGATCCAGGAAGGACAATGAAAATAGGACTTCATGTTGGAGAGCAAGATCGTTATGAAAGACAGGTAGGTGCTCGACACCGTACACTAGTTTTAAATTCAATGATTTTCATTAATGTAGTTCTTTGATTTGAACCAACGGTTCCGAGATAAATAAAAATAGAAAGAAAAGAGAAAAAGAGAGGAAAAAAATAAAGGATTAATGGAATAATTGGCATCAATGTTTAATGGCCGAGATTATTTGGCATCATTGTTTGATGACCAGGAATATTTGGCATCATTTTTTTAATGGCCGAGATGAATTATTCAGTTTGCCACGTGGTGAAGACTAATGATATCATATTACACTGATATCGAGATAAAATAGTCGGCCACCTGAGTGAGAACTATTGTTATCATCACTATAGTGGACAATGGAGACTATTATTAGTAGAAATTAAAACTTTGACAGCAAAGGCATGGGTTTTGGAAAACAAAGTAAAATGTAAAGTGATTAATGAAAGGTGTTAGTTTAAAACTAGAACATCCAAGGAAAAAGAATATGATTGATATTGCAATAGTAAAGAAAGGAAGCTCGATGGGATTGAGGTTGATGTATATCATGAACAAAGTAAGAATTTGGTTAAAACCTCATAAGTGAAAGTAATTAAACCAGCAGACTGAGAGTAGGTAGTTATGGTTGTTTTGGCAGCACGTTAGGTGTGAATTATTACGGTTTCGACAACATGTTTGGGGTATGTTTAAGGTTGTTTTGATAATGCATTGTGGTGAGTTTGAGAGCTATTTTGACAGCGTATTATAGTGGACTTAGGGGTTGTTTTGGATAGCAATTGTGTGTAAATAAAGCTATTTTGATAGCGTATTATGGTGGACTTGAGGGCTGTTTTGGATAGTAATTGTGTGTAAATAAAACTATTTTGATAGCAAGTTTGGTGGTGATGTGTAACACCCCGTACCATTTTTTCTATGATTCAATGCATTTCATGTTCAATTCTTGGTAAGATTTTTAAAAAAAATTGAAAATCTACTAAATTTTGGAAAAGTCTCCCGTATTTCTTTAACAATCCCTAATGTTAACATCAAACAATTTACACATAATCCAACACAATCATCAATGTCCATTCATATTAACCTACTCCCCATTTCACTGCACATCATAATTGGAAACATTGACAACTCCTTGTATTCATGCATATGACATATATTTAAATCAATATACAAAAAATTAATTTTAAAGGATGAATAAAACATAACTTCCTCTGACTTGCTTAAATTAAAAACTTGAATCTGAAATAAAACTTAAAGCTAAAAGTGTATTAATATAATTAAGTTAATCAACATTCATTACTTAATCATCCAAAACTTGTTACCTTAAAGGGGAATTAATTAAAAAAATATAACATATGTTTAATGTACTACTATCATAATACAAAATAAGATACATATCTGAAATAGTTCTTATAATTAGACTACATAAGGCTCCCATTCAATTTAGTCCTGTGGCACAAGTTTTACCTCCACTCTCAACCGGTTTAATTGATGATTTAGGTTTAGCCAAATCTGATGGTCTTCTCCCACCATTGTCCTCGCGTGAATTTTCACTCTTCCCATCCCCACACTCCCTTTTTAATTTCATTTGATTATTATACACTTGTTTTGAAGAAAGAGGTACAAGAGTAATGGTTTTACCATCCTTTACATTAATGAACCTATTTCTAAACCCATCATGAATCGCCTTCCGATCAAACTATCATGGACGCCCCAAAAGTAAGTGACTAGCATGCATTAAGACTACATCACATGTAACCTCATCTGAATACTTTCCAATAGCAAATGCAATCAATACTTGCTTAGTAACCTTCACTTCACCACATTCATTTAACCATTGCAATTTATAAGGCCTAGGATGCTTAACACAACTCAGATTCAATTTCTTCACAAGAGTATCACTAGCTACATTAGCACAACTACCTCCATTGATTATCATGCTACATACCTTGTTTTGGATGTGACATTGAGTGTGAAATATGTTTTCCTGTTATTGATCTACATCATCTTCTTTGATTTACATGTTCAGCGCACACCTTATAACTAAGGCCTCCCTCTCAACTTGATATGCAATCTCCTCATCACTACAATCCATGAAAGGTGGCATCTCTTCACTTTCAAATTCAACCTCCCCATTATCTCTTATAAACATAACTCTTCGGTTTGGACACTGAGATGCAATGTGCCCTTTCCCTAAACACTTAAAACATTTAATATCTCTATCACGAGTAGGTTGAGATTCAGATTTACCTTTCCAATCCATATGAGCATCCCTTTTAGCGTTAAGTGGTTCGGCCTTTGCATAAGACTCTGTTGGACAACCCCTTCTCTCTTCAAATTTGGCATCCATATTGAGGAAGATGAAGCCGAACTAGTCTAAAAATACATACTACCCCTTCTTTTTATTTGCTTCTCCACCTTCGTTGCCATATGGACCATGTCCTTCAAATTCCACATAATGTTGTAATTCTACAACATTTACAATGTCTTTATTGAGCCTATTTAGAAAAATCTAGCCATAGTAGCTTCCCTATCCTCAATCACATTGGCCTGAATCATTGTGATCTCCATCTCCTTGAAATACTCATCCAAGGACCTTGAACCTTGATTCAAACCCTGCAATTTCATATACAAATCTCTATAATAGTGGTTAGGCACAAATCGTCTTTTCATCAACACTTTTATCTCCTCCCACGACGCTACCGGCCTCTCTTCACTCCTCCTTCTACTAATCACATTCTGATCCCACCAAATCAATGCGTAATCCATGAATTTGATGACTACCAATTTTACTTTCTTCGCCTCCGAATAGTTATGGCAATCAAAAATCCAATCCATCTTTTTCTCCCACTCCAAATACGCCTCAGGATCGTTTTTATCTTGAAAGGAAGGTATTTGCAATTTGATAGCATCCAAATCACCATCTAAATCATCATGTCCCCCAACACTACGAAAATTTCCCCTTTGGCCGAATTGGCCCCTAATTCCATTCCTAAAATCCCTTTGGTTTCTAGGCTGCCGAAAACCTTCCTGATGACCTATGGTATTGTCCTCAAAACCACCATCACCAATATCACCAACATCCTCCTCCAAATCCTCATAATTAGCCCATTTTGGCCTTTCGGCCATGCTGCCACTGTTTGCTTTCGGTTCATCCCCAAGCTTCCTCACGTCTTGGGTGCTTGTATCAGCCTCGTTACCATGTTTCACCACCCTATCAAGTTTGTCACACGTTCCCCATCATGAAATTCATCATTTCCATCATCTGCGTCATGGCTTGCATTTAGAACTTAAGTTCTCCCTCGGGATGGGGTGATGTGTTGTTTTGATCTGACATGTTAGTACCTACAAAAATTGGTTAGTGGTAAAAAAAATCCTCATATCACTCGTGTTTCACTCAAACACTCTTAATATCCTCACACGCTTACACCTCTCGTCTCACCTTCTTGAGGTTCTTGCAGAACTAAAACCAACACCAAATAGAATTAACTTAGCAGCGCAATCCATATGTGTGTGTGTGTGTGTGACTCAAGAAGCAATAAAAAGCAAAAAACAAGCAAAAACAAAACTGCGATGATAGTCTCGCGAGTAGCAAGTGAATCTATTCTAAATATGAACGAAACTGAAGACTCGAATAAAAACATAAATGAAATATGCAAAACAATGAAACAACACCCAAATATGTTGGATATGTTTAAAATATACTTCAAGCAATGAAAACAATAGAAACAAAGTGAATTTCAAAAGTTGACACAAAATAGACTTGTTGATGACGAGTTAAGTCTGAATCTGGAACCTAAAGTAAATGATGTCTAATTGAGCTAAAATTTAAGATATAGTGTGATATATACCCAAACAGATAGAATATAAGATTTGAGCAATTTACTATAAGGTTTGATATACTGACGCAAAAACATTATGAATCAGACCTAATTACATCTAAAATTGAAAAAAAAAAGAAAACGATATCAAATTGACCCCAAAATTAATATGTGGTGTGTTTAGGACCCCAGTAATTAGAGTATCAAATGTGAACTAATTCTGAGTTAATTTGATCCAATTTTCCCTTGTTTAGTTTTTGCAGTAGAAACCAATAAACGTCTTTTTGAATGATTTTTTTTTCTTCTCTTTTTTTTTTGTTTTTGATGCTCCTAATATATTTTAAACAGTAACAAAATGAAATAACAAAAAAAAATTATATGCCACAAATTAAAGGAGAAGAAGAAATTGGATACTAAGGAATTTTTGCGGAATCAACAAGAAATGAAAATTTCAGAAGGATATAACTTGATTAATGGAGCCAAGCTCTAATACCAAATGATGCAAATCTTGTGATCACGTGGTCACGCAATCCACACGCAAAGACACCAATTCCTGAAAAGCCAAGTAAATTAGGTTTGATAGGAGTGTGACACAAAAATAACTTCTACCTAGGCACCAGCACTTGGAAACAGAAAACCCTCACCCAATGAATATTGATTCGCGAACGAGAATAAGGATGACGCCATGAAGCCAGTTGTTCTTCAATAAGTCATTTTCAGTTTTTTAGAGAACCAAGGAAGAGAGATTATCCCACCAACATATAATAAGTGCAGCAAAGAAATTTATTGTTTGAAAATTGCATAACCTTACATGTTTGGTTGTACTTTTATTTATACTGATTCTAGACTTAAAGAAACCCTAATGGACCCCCTTAGGTGGACTTATATGAAGCCCACTTACAATTGACCCAAATAAGTAATAAAACTCAAAGACTAAGAAAAAAATTAATAAAATTAATAAAAATCTGAAAATTATCATCCTAAATATGTTAGAATCAAATTTGTCACCCTTAAGAAGTCCTAAATAAACTAGGAGAAATCTGATTTGAAAAATTTATGTTGTTGCCCCCTTTGATGTCTTTGATTAGCTTGGATTTCCTTGTTTAACTTGGATAAATAAGAAAACAAATTTCCTTCTTTGTTGCTGATTTAATTACTTTCCTTCCTAAGTTAGGAAAAACATTAAATAATCATCCTCTCTTTAGGAATAAGATCTGGCCAACTTCCTTACTTAATTAGAAGAATAAATTGCTAACTTTCTATCCTTGTAGCATTAGGAAAAAAAAGCCTAACAAGGTTGGATTGGGGTCGGACACATCAGCCCCTTATTCCACATGAATTGGGCTCTTTTTGGACCTGAATTAGATGAGTTATAGGTTGTCCTTCATTCTTCTTAAATGTCCCAAGCCCCTCTAGGTCCATTTTACTCCATATGTTCTGAAGAAGCCCATTTTATGCTTCTTTAAGCTTCTTTGCCCTAACTCTTGTAATTGGCCCAATTGGCACCTCCAAAGGATCGTTAGCATAATTACGTTTTGTGTTGGGCTGATCCTTATCATACTTGCTCTTCTTGTGGCATGACCTCCACCAACTAATGATCTATTCCTCAGTGTTCCTCCTTGTTCATAATAAAATCTTATATCAACATATCATTTTAGACCATTTCTACAACATATTCATGTACTTACCAAATAGTACATTTACATCACTCTTTGTTTTTCATTATTTAACGATATTTTTACGTATACTCAAGTTTATGCTACTAATGCTCCACTAACTTTACTTTATTTGGAGTATCATATTTTTATTTTCAAATTCATTCATCCATATCCATTTGTACTTATTGAAATATTTTCTCTCTAAAATTTTATATTTGGCCGAAACCCTTATACCCCTCCATCTAGGTACTTTCTTGAAAATGTTTCATGCATTCGTGTTAGTATAACATCTACTATAATACCTCATTTATTGTATCATTTTCAACTCTCTTTATATTCAATATTATCTAGGTAAACTTAACTCACCCAATTATATCCATTTTTCCTACATGCATGTTTAAAATTTAATACATCATAAAAGGTCCCTCTTTCCCACAATTCCATTGGTTGGCCGAATTATAGGATTTGCTTAATATTCATTTCAACATTTTTCAAACAAGTATACACAAATTTACATCGTCAAATCATTTTGAAGCTTTTCTATTCATTATTCAACTTCATTATGTACAATTAAATTTATACTACTCAAGTGATGACTTCTAGGATTAAAAACCATATTTATGAATAATAGCCTAAATTACACATAAGTACTCTAGTTCTACTCTTAAAGAGTGTCTTCCTCACTTTTTCTCAACATGGCTGAAACTAAAACCCCCATTTTCAACAAGTCTTCTTCTCCTTCCCACATTATTTTATTTGTCAAACATGCTACTCAATCATAAACACCCTATAATTTCCTTATATTAATCCTCACAACACATGTTTCATAATACTAAGTAACTCCATTAAATTTAAAACTTCTAAATGTATAAAATCTAATTCTAATCATCATATTTCAAGAAAAGATAGTCAATATATTGTGAAAATATAAAATTATACACTTGGAAGTCTTCCCCCCTTAATTTTCTTCATTTTGATTGAATCATCATCTTCCATTGCCAGATATTTTTCCTAAATTCCTCTCTTAACTTAACATGTTCTTCAAGTTTACATATCATGGTCTAACATATTATATGTTAAAAATAGTCATGTATTAAAGCACCTCATGATTAAAGAAATTCAAATAAAAAATATCTTTTACTTGTCCATTTCATCAAGAACTCACCATAGCTATGTTTAGTAGTCTCAATCTTTAACATGTATGTATAGAAATCACATTTAGAAAACCTTCCCCTAGAACATCCTCACTTGGCCAAAACATCAGGGCCCTAAACACCCACTTTTCTTTCATAATTTCTTCATAATTTTCTCATGTTTCTAAGTTATTCAATTTATACTTTACTTCTTTGTTTTAATTCCTCAATTTCCCCAATATTGTTCAAGAACCCTAGGTTAAGAATTTGGGGCTTTACATCAATACTTACTAAGAATGTCTTCAAATTAACTTGAGTAAGTCTATGACCCTTTTTTCTTTGATTTTCAGCTCTAATTTCTTCGTTCCTCTACTCCCTCTCTCTCTTTATGATGGAGTCTTCTTCCTATAACTTAGACCCACAAGCTCAACTCGGATGCTTATTTACTTCTCTTTCTCTTTTTCTAAGCTCAATAGGGATGCATGCTAGGATTTTTTAGTAAAAAAGATTTAAAGAGAAGATGACAGAGGAAAGGTTTTTCTTCTTTCTAAGATGTTGGCCTTCTCAAGATGGGCTATCTTTTAAATGTTGTTTTTGTTATTTGTTCCTTAGTTATTTATCTTACATGGCCTTTTCTTTGCCCCTCTCATATTCCCACATGTACACATCACTCCTATGCCTCTTTTTTAAGCCACATTTCATGCTTAGAAGTTTATTTATCCATCTCATTATCAAATTACCTTCCTAATTAGGCTTATTTAATCTTCTAAGAAAGCATCTCTTTACTCACACAACTTTTAATTTTTTTTTCTTCTCAGGTTTCTAGTATATTGCTTTCATGTTCTTTTGGACCATACTTTACTCCCATAAGCCTATTAAATTCTTTCTTTATGAATCACCCTTCCTAGAATTTATTTAGTGATTATTAATTTAACCATATTTTTTGTCAGGGTTTACATGATGGGTGTTTGTTTTGGACAACATGCATTGGGTGCGAATAAGGGTTGTTTGGACAATGTAATTATGGATGAATAGTGGTTGTTATGACAACGTAAAAGTGTACGAGTGTAGACTGATTCAGGAACGGTATGCATTAGAAATTTAAGAGCTATTAAGGTAATCCTTTAGGTAAGAATATGGGCTTTCATGTTTGTAGTTTCATGCGTGATATGGTTATCAACCCGAGTGATGAGTAAGTTTATTGAAATATATGTAATTAGTTATACACAAGGTATTGTTGAAATATGAATGACTAAAAATGCATTGACATAGACCATATTAGGTCGAACAAAATGTTAAAGGATTAATGTAGGGATCAAAATAGAGAAAATATTTATCATATTTGTTTGGAATTGAAGGATGGCATCTGGTGTAAGGCCTGATTTTTTAGAGAGTGCATAATAGGGTCACCAAATGAGGATTCACCCTTCACTTAGCATTTTATATAGGGACAATACCATGGGATATGTTTATGCAAGAAATAAACCTTTGGGGTATGATTTAAGGGAATAAACCTCATGGTGACTTTTTATAAAGTACGTTGTTTTTGGATATGAAGTTAACTTTTAATGTTGTATTCGGATGAATATACAATATATATGTCAAGAGTGGTTCATCTATGATGACAAGATGATGGTGACAATGTAGTATCAGATTTTAAAAAAAGGAGAATTTTGCTAAGGCATGAAATGTAAGTTTAAGGTTGACATGTATATTTGATACTATGAGAAATATATGAAATGTTGTAATTTGAACTATTTGGTATCATTTTTAAGTCTTAGGATAGTGATTTCTATTGAGTTTTGAAATAAAAAATTATTTATCCATCTTGTGTTTCCATAAAGATTTCTAATACATTACTTAGACTGATTGATTAGGTCTGCTATTGGGTTGATGTTGTATGTAAAGGATAATGCATTGTTTCGGTTTGGGTTAATATTATTCATTCATATTTTAATTCCAATAACTCTAGATTGTAATGGGATTGTAATTTCAAAACCCTTTTAAGTAAGTGTAATGTACTTCATAAATAAGTATTATAATGTATATTGTTTATTAGGTTTTATGGATGATAACATGTGTATTACTAAAGCATTTAATGATGGCAAGGTCTGAGGCTCTAATGCGTAGACATTGATGTTTGAATGAATGGGAATTCATTTGATTAGAGATTATACAGGTGTTCTCAAGTGAAAACAAAGAACTCTAAAGGCAGGCGAACAAATAAGACTATCAAAATTTTATTAAGATTTGAATGTATCACATATAATAGGATGAAGTTAAGATTATATTAGTAGTGTTAAAAGGATTGGTAATGGAAGTTAACGGTAAAAAAAAAAATACCTTGTTTTTCATTGAGTTTAAGGCTCAAAGTATTTGCGATGTCAAATTTCAGGGTGTTACATTAAACACTTACTAATCACCAATCTCTCCACTAATAGTATATGGTGGCATCATAACCAATGGTGGCACTAAACTATCCACCAATGATACAATGACCAACAACTCGTTTTTCTCCACTGGCCACAATGTACATGTCCTTTCTCCACTTTCCACGAGATAAGTACATTAAGGTGGATACAAGAAAAATAACACCAAACAAAATAGCAAAGCAAACCACACTAGTCCATATAGCCACTTTCACTACTCTTGCTCGAAGTCATTAACACCTCCTAAGTCAACACCTGCTGGTCACTATCGCCTACTGATCACTACCATTTCATGGTTAACACCTCTTAAATCACCACCCTCCTAATCATTGCCACCACCTCCTAGTAACCACTTTTCCAATGCCCTGGCCCCTTTCACATCTTGACCATTTGCCTTGATACGGTATTCTCCTTTTGCATTTCCAAACTTAAGCATCAGAGGATCTTCTATAACAATACATGACTTGTTTTTTAAGATGAACATGAGAGTTACCTAGCTCCTCAACCTACTAGACCATTAGTCAAGCCCAATTACTCCAAGCAATGATTAAGTCTACCATCACAC
>Ga0325405_1000675_pt1 | contig 33256 bp, 9 predicted proteins | sample PopdelMetagenome_21_FD_205663 | JGI IMG/M metagenome (GOLD analysis project Ga0325405, IMG submission 205663) | Populus deltoides microbial communities from Bellville, Georgia, United States - Xylem-Control-R2 | ecosystem: Host-associated > Plants > Phyllosphere > Stem > Wood/Secondary xylem... | reverse complement strand
GAAAAGTTGAGAGTGGTAGTGAAGAGGAGAGAGTAAAGCAAGTGATGGTAGATAGGTCTCTGAATTTAATATCCCGCCAGCCCTTGTGGACCCTTGGATTGAATCTGTTGAACTGAAAAGATTTAATCTAGAGTTTGTTTACTGTGTTAGGACATGTCCTGAGGATAGAAGGCATGGATAATATATATTAAGAATAAAATATATTTTTTATATTTTTATTTTATTTTCAATTAAATAAAATAGAAAGATAATTATTATTTTTTTATATCAGATATAATTTTATCTTTATCTTTTATTTTATTTTATTTTATTTTATATTTGTTTTTGTTATTATTGTCTCTTTCTTTTTTTGTTTGAGTATAATAACCAAATGCTACTTAATCTCTTTTTAGAGTTTAGATCATAATTATTAAACCTAACAAGGTTTAGTTGTTCGATACATAACCTAGCCGACTTGGTTTTTGATCTTAGTTGAGTTTTTTTTTTAAATTAATTAAAAATTAATTTCTCAACTCAGCAAGTCAAATCACGATCCAATTAATCTAATCAAAGCTCGATTTAACTTTTTTAAAATATTTTTTTAATGATGTTTTTCTAAATTTTCTTAAAAAAATAAAAAGATAATGTTTTTGTAAACCCCGGGCCTAAAAATCAGTAAATCAATGTTAGGGTAATTCTTAATTGAAAAATGATATATTAGAAGAAAATATTTTTTGATTTGGTAAATTAACTTAAATTTTGGATGAGGTAAGATGATAAATTAGTATGTTTAAATGCCAACCCAGTGAAAAATCGTGTAAATTCTCTAATCAAGTAAAATAATTATTTTAAAGAATTTTTTTTATAAATTGGGTTGAAAATAGTTAGACAATGATAACGATAACAACAACAACAAGTGGAATTCTAAATAAAATAATGTATAATTTTATACGTGAAAAACATTGATCACCAGTATAAGTTTAGCGTATAATTGTATTATTTTGACTAAAAGTTGTGAAAAATCTGATGAAAATTTTATTATGATGATGGATGGTCTCCAATGAATTAGTTTTAAAATCTTGATGATTTAGGTAAATAAAATAGTATGCAAATTCAAATTTTGGTGTAGAGTTATTAATTGTTTAGTTTTATGATATCAAGTATAACTCTCAATCTAATTATTGGACGAACTAAAATTCTATGAGAAGTCTCCTGAAATATTTTTCTATTTTGGGTTAAAATTTAAGGTTAATTGGAGTTCGAGAAGGCCTTACATAAATGATGATGATTGGATAACAAATATAGAAAATAACACATAAATTCAATGCGTGATGATGGTTGGACAATAAATATAGAAAATAACACATAAATTCATTAATAGCATTGTTATAATTTAATCGAAAACTTCTCCCTTAGTACCATTTTGGCCAAAAGCTCTTTTAAAGGAGGAAAAGCTTGATTTTTCTTATTTTCTTAGAAAAATTAAATGGTGGTCTTCAAAATTATGGATGTTGAGAGGGTTTAAGGGTGTTTCTACTAAGAAAAACAGATCATAAGGGAGATTATAAAAAGAAAAAACATAATGGGAGGGTAAAGAAATTTGAGAAATGAAGCTTTTAATGAAGAGGGAAAGCAAATAATTGGTGGAGGAATTGAGAAGAACTCATTCAATTGAGTTATTTTAGCAAAGATAAATGACTTTTTCTTACTTAAATCCATGTTATATTTTTTTATATCAAATGTAAGAATATAATAGATCAAAATGAAACAGGCCAGGAAGCTGGCAAGTCAAATATACACATGATTTAAATCCATGTTATTTTATAAGGATGGGAAGGAAACCCTTGATTTTTAGAAATTCTAGGGATTGTGGAAAAATTTTAGGGAAATGATTTTTAGATAGCTATTGGTTTATTTTGTATAAAATGAATAAGGGGTATGATAAAGTTAAGAGAAAAATTGAATGAAAACAATGAGAAATGGCTTGTCATGTTGTTGACCATGATAGGGTTTTTGCAAAAGATAAAAATCTTACTTGATTTTAAGTTAATTCACATTCATTAATTGTGTAAATATGAGGAATGAGGTCTTCATTTATATATATTGCGATTTTTTGGTGATAGAAAAGTAATTAATCAAACTTGATTTAATTGTGGGATTAATTGTATTGATGATAAATGGATGCTTGAAATTGTTAAACTATAGACAAATTGAAAGAATGGAGGCATAAATTTTAGGTTTCAAACCCTTTTGTGTATCTGATTATTGCAGGGTGACGTCAAACGACATCGTTAGCCTCTTTAGAGGTATTAAGAAAGGAAAAGGTTTTGAGCTTAATCATAAAATTATAATTAAGATTTAGAAGTTGTCACCTAGTATTATGGTTATTAAGAAACCTATGGTGTGCTAGAGTTCAGGTAAGAGATCGATTGTGCAAGGGGAAGACGCATCACCCCTAGTGCAACCTATCTGAGGTAATCTGTATTGTTGCTTGGTTGTTTTTCTAGGTCAAATTTCTATTCGTTAGTTTTTTCTAAGGTTTAAGGTAGATCTCCTATCATGAGAGAGTCTCTACCTTATTGAGTTAAATCCTAACTGCTCTAAAGTCTAAATTTTAGCATTGCATTTATTTATTTATATTTTTTGTTTTTGCATCTTTAATATTTGAGGATATATTCTACTGTGTAGTTTTACACCTTCAAGTATTAGAATCTACAACTAAACCCTAACGTTTTAAATATAAAGTGAACAAAATGATTGGTGAAGGGTTTTTGATATTTTGACCATACCCTAATGCATAACCATAAACTGGTTACGATATCCATTTTTTTTTTTTAAGAAAGCATGATAAAAATGTTGTGATTTTATCTTTCAGAAAATTTGTTTGGAAAACTTTTAGGATTTGATCATATGCACGAAAACAAAACATTTTGGTTTTTCAAAATGAAAATTTAATTTTTGAATTTCCGAAGGAAACTGAGTATTAAATACTGGCTCTATATCTTACAGTATAAGTCTAAAACCTGGTATTATGAAAAATTGTTGAAAAAATACGGAAGGGACCCACAAATATTTTAAAACATCCTTTGAAAAATTTGAAGTTTTTTCACATATTATTGTATTATTATATTATTAAATTATTATTTAATATATTTGGCATGGAATCCATCCCTATTTATAGGGGGTTGAAGAGCGGCATTTTGTTTTTAATGGTGCCAAATCTTGACCTTCGATTCAGCTCCAAAGGATCCCAACCGTTGGTTTAAAATGGGCATCATGAACTGTCAAATTTGACAGTTGAGGGCTGTCTGAGTTGGTCTCTTTGGGTCAGTACCACGGTCATTGTGGTGTCAATCGATTAGAAAGAACCATATCACAGTGTACTCAGATATTAGGTGATCATTTTCGTGTCAAAATTGGTGGAGAGATGAAGCATTAAATGCTCATGAAAAGTAGCCTCCTAAACAGTCTTTTTCGTTAAAAAAAAAAAGAAGGCGAACAGTAACCAACACAATGTTGTTTTGATAAAGTTCAATTTAGTCATTTGATTTGTGATTTTTCTCAATTACACCCTTGATTGGCTTTAAAGTTTTAGTTTTATGCAATTTTGCCCCTGATGAACTTCAATTTTAGCCCCAGATTTCAGCATCTTTTTCATTTTGGTCAATGGTCTTGAATTTACGCAAATTGACATTCAATTGATCATTAACCTTTCAATTTTCTTCAATTTCACCCTTGATTTCATTCAATTTTGTCCTCATAATTTGACACCTTTTATATAAAGGTTCTTGGCTTTGAATTTCTTTAATTTATCCCTTAATTGACCTTAAAACTTTAATTTTCTTGCGATTTTACCCTGATTTGAACCAATTAACTTTGTAAAAATTAAATCAGGCACTCTAAAATTTCAATCTTCTCAATTAAGCTCAAATTAGTCTTCCATACTTAATTTTTTACCAATTAAACACTGAATAAAATTAATTTAACCCATTTAAAGTATAAGTAAGTCATTGCATCTAATTAAATCATTTAATTGGACCTAAATTAATTCTTAAACATAATTAAATTCTCAATTTGATTCATGATTAAATCAAATTGGCATATTAAAAATCTAATTATATCCCTAGCCTTAATTTTTATGTAGATTCATCCAAAAATCTTTTAAATTGACTTGGAATATGTATTATTTCTCTAGTTTTAGTACAAAAAGGCTACGATTAAGCTCCTGATCTGTCAAAAAAAATTTAGCTTGATTTTTTGTATATTTGGAATCCTCTTCAACCTATTTTTTTTCCAAAATGCCAGTCTTTTGTTGTTATTATTTATTATTTATTTTTATCTTAAAAAGAAAAAATAGTAAATTTTAGGGAATAACCCAAAAAAGGTTATAATAGTTACCCCCTCTTTACAATGTTTATGACAAAAAGTTTTGTGAAAGACTTTAGGCAGTAAGCTTTGTAAAGAAGAAAAAATAGGAATGAGATAACAGACTCACCAGATCAAGAAATGGTCAATCCTTCTGAAAATATTTGAAGTGAGGGTTTAAATACACACTTAAAGGGAAAAAAGATTGGGTTTAAAAGAGGGCTTGAAGGCACACTCAAAGAAAAAGAAATAGGGTTAGAAATCGCACTATCTAAGAGACGAAGGCACAAAGGCATGCTAAAAAAGAGATGAGGTATAAAGATAGGGTTAGAAAGCGTACTATTCAAGAGATGAGGCCACAAAGGCACACTTAAGAAGAGATGAGGTATACAGATAGGGCTAGATAACACATTATCAGAGGGATGTGAGCTCAAAGATGCACTTAAAGGAAAATAGATAGGGCAAGAAAGCGCAAAATCTAAGAGACGAGGGCTCGAAGACGCACCCAAAGAAAAAAATATAGGACAATAAAGCGTACTATCTAAGAGATAAGGGCTCAAAGGCACACTAAAAGGAAAAGAGATAGGGCTAGAAAGCGCACTATCTGAGTTGAGGGCTCGAAGGTGCTCTCAAAAAAGCTAGAAATAAGGCTAAAAAGCGCTTTATCTAAGACGGTTGAAGGTTCAAAAGCGCACTAAAAAAGATAAGGTTGGTAAAATACAAACCCATCAAGGATGTTTTCCTTAGTTTCTCAACAAGGACTCAAGTGCAATGCATTATGATGCATGTATACATACCTGAGAAATATAGGTCCTCTTTTCACGGACTTCCTTTTTTGGAGTCAGATCTCTAAAAATTAGCTTTAGTGGCCTTTTGTTTCCGCTTACTCGAGTCATCACTTGTGCTTTTGACCTCTAGAAATAACATATCTTTAGATTGTATCTTCATGCCCCCTACTTAAAGACCTTTATCTTTAGTTTTGTTCAACATTCTTTGTCTTTTTAAAAAGGGAATTTTAGAGCTAATCCTATTATGTCCATTGCATTGCTCCAGCTTGATCATGTCATCAAGTGTTCTAGGCTTTTTTTCTAGGGATAATGTCATGCATAAAGGGGTTGGTTATTTACAAGGATTGTTTTCTCAGAAATTTTTGAAACTTCAAAGCCATTCCAAGTACAAAAACCATTTTGATATTGGTTTAAAGTAAACTTTTTCTAAGAAGAATTAAAACTATCCCCATTTCCAGGTCTTTGAGAAATTTCATGTTCTTTTGGTGAAAATATAAAGTGATGTTTATTTCATGTCTTGTTGGTCAAGACGATTCAAGCTTTAACTTGAGGGTTCCAGAGAATCAATCTTTAAGGCATTGATTGTATAAATAATGAAGCTTGTTTTACATGGAAAACCATTGCCTATCGATCCAAATTATTTGCCTTTGATCTGATGGACTTGATTGGGCATAAATGTAGGCTTTGGTTCATGGTTACAAAGAAAAAGGGTATTTGTTGGCTCAAAAGGTGTTTAAGGCATTTCAATACTAAGGATCAACAATATTTGTTGACCGATCTCTTTTTGGTCGATGGAGTTCTAGACCTTAGAATTGACTTATGAAATAGTTCATCGTGCTCCCTAGTATTAGACTTGGGCTTCTAATCTTTTATTTTACGTATTATCATCATATTTGCTATTTTGTTATAGTATGCTCAAACCTTTTGACTTTTTAAAAATTTTTGTTTCATGCCCCTCAGCTTTGTTTAAACACCTTTAATTATTGAGGATTATTTCACATATTTGGATTAATTTTCTTTGGTTCTCGCACCTACCTTTAGTGTGGCGTGTGATCTTAATCAGAGTTATTTTTCTCAAGAAAGACTTATTTGGCTTAATAGGGACTGCAATAGATATTTTAGAGTTATGAAAGGATGATCAAAGATGATATTTCCTCATTTTAAATATGTGCATTTAGAATCGGTAAGCTTTACTTTTTCATATAAAATTATTTGTTTGGTTAAGACCTTAACTTTATTATGTAGGTTGTTTGTTTTTTAGGTTTTGTCTTTGGGTGTAAGATCACCTTTTAGTAGAATCACTTGAATTCCTACAACTCATTTACTAAAACAAACACCAATTTAGCTTTCGCTTTTGTACTAAAACTTTGTTTTTCCAAAGTTTCCATGAAAACATAAGATCATGTATACGTTTTGAAGAAAAAAGGAAACACACTGAAAGAATCTTGGCCAAATTCCATTTTTATTGATTGATGAGAATGATACACCAGACATAGTATTTCTTTACAATATTAGAGTTTACAGGTCTAGGTAGATCTTCTCCGTCCATATTGGTCAGAATGAAGGCTCCTCCAGAAAAAGCCTTTCTCACCACATATGGTCCCTCGTAGTTTGATGTTTACTTACTCTGATCTTCTCTTGATGCCAGTGAGATCTTCTTCAACACCAGATATTCTTCCTTAAATACCTTTGGCCTCACCTTTTTATTGTATGCTTTTGCCATTATACTTTGGTATAATTGGTGGTGGCAAATGACTACTAGTCTCTTTTCATCGATCAAGTTTAACCACTCAAATCTTAACCTTGCCCACTCTGATTCATCAAGTTCTATATCTTTCAGGATCCGCAATGATGAAATCTTTATTTTTAAGGGCATAACCACCTCCATCACATATGCCAAAGAATACGGGGTTGAATTTGTGGAAGTTCTGATTATGGTACAATACATATGAAGTGTGTACAAGATTATCTCGTGCTAATCTTTACAGGTGACTGATTAGTACTTAAAAGTTTATTTTTATCAAGGTTTTATATCATCATTTTGCACTTGAAGTATTAATAACTCCTTAACTAGAGCATGTTTTATAATAACATGTCTAATAATATAAGATACTTTTAATTTATGGTAAATATTCATCTTAAATGCAGGCCTATCACATAAATCAAAGGATTGATTGATGAGTTTAACTACTGAAATTGAGAAAAAGAAAGGGCTAAACTTAGAAAAGAGATACTGGTTCAGTCTAAACTGGAATACCATTCGGTTATTGGATCATAACTGGAGCTATAGAACTTGGATTGAGATCTGGTTTATATGTATGGAAAGCTAAGACATACGCCTAAAACTTTCATGAAGAGTCCAAGATTTAAAAGTGTCATTTTCGAGTTCAAATGGTAGCAATAACGGAGAAGTCAGAATCTGTCCTGCAGCCTAGACACTATTCAGTGTTTTCCTTAACTCGAGTTCTAGAAGTTCAAATGCACTGATTCTTGTTTTGTTGGAAAGCTAAGATAATTTCCCAGAACTTTCATGAAGACTATCTGTTCAAATTCTAATGTTAACAATGACGTTTTGTTCAAATAAGAAGATAAGGATTGTCATCAAGTCAAGATGTGGCCACCCACTCAACAATTAGTCATTAAATCAATAGTTCTGAATTTTGGGCTATAAAAGGAAGCATTTGCCATGCATTTAGGCATCTTGGCTTTCAGATCAAGATCATGTTCTTGCTCTTTTTCTTTATATTTTTGTAATGCTTAAGTTTTGCTTTTATTAATCTCTTATTTATGCCTTTCATTTTCTTTACTGTACTTATATAATTATGTTCTCCTCTTATTTATTTATGTTTGTAAAACCTGGGAAAAATAATAAATAAATAAAAGTGAAAGAATTCATGCATATGATTAAAAAAAACAGAAATTCAGAAATTTTTGAATATAAATTTCCAGGCGAAATAATTCGAGACATTATAATAAACCCGGTATTGTTGAGGGTTAGATTTAATTGAAGAGAATAATGCACTTAAAGGAAAAGGGGGTCTAAATGCAAAAAATGGAAAATATAGAGTATAAATACTCTATCCTCACCAAGACAATCGGTAAGAACCATAAGGAGAGAAAATAGGGAGTTTTATACCCATTCTCGAGAAATCAAGAGAGAGATATTAAAATTTCAAGAACCCATCCAAGATCAAGAGCTTAAAGATGGGATAAACACTTGAGAGCAAAGGATTACCAAGAAATTGAACAAGAAGAAAAGAAAGGAGGGAGTTGAAAATCGTCAACTGGTTAAAGATCAAAATCTTAATTTATACCGGGTAAGGTATTCTAAACATGATCTTAAAAAAAAATTCATTTTTTAAATTTGATGAAGAATTGATGCCTTGATATTGAATCATAGGTTAGGGTTCTTAGATTTAAATTGGGGAAAAAGTACTTATTGTTGAGATTAAATTAATTCATGTGTGTAGTATGTAGTTTATGAAAGTATTGTGTGAAGGGGAGGGGGAGACAAATCTGGACAGACTTGTCTCCTAACTTTCAATGAGATTTCGAGTAGGAGGATGAGGGGATTAGAATCGGGTCTTGCTCAATTTGGAAATATAGAACTCCAGTTATGGGTTACCAACTGAGACTGAGTCGTGACTGATTATGTAGGGCAGTAGGACTAATTAGTAAATGAACAATTTTGACTATCTTGGAGGCAAAATTGGGTTCTCCTCCCTCAGAAAACTAGTAGCCTCGTGTATTAGCTTTCTAACGAGATCAATCTTAGTTAAAATGGAGTTTTAGAACTTTAGATATAGTTAAAAATCTGATGAGTGTTCAGACAGTAACAGTTGGAAATTGGACAGTAACAGTTCAAGGTCAGACAGTAACGGTTGTAAAAGTCAAACAGTAACAATATGAAAAGTCAAACAGTAACGGTTGGAAAAGTCAAACAGTAACAATAGGAAAAGTCAGACAGTAGCAGTTGAAAAAGTCAAACAGTAATAGTTGGAAAAGTCAGACAGTAACGGTTGGAAAAGTCAAACAGTAACAATAGGAAAAGTCAAACAGTAACACTAGGAAAAGTCAGACAGTAACGGTTGGAAAAGTCAGACAGTAACGGTTGGAAAAGTCAAACAGTAACGGTTCAAAGTCAGACAGTAACAGTTGAAAATTAGACAGTAACAGTTGGAAATTGGACAGTAACAGTTGGAAATTTAACAGTAACAGTTGGAAGTTGGACAACAACAGTAGACTTTCATGTGAATACTATAAATAAGAATATAAAAGAATTGAGTCATACGAACACTTGTATATTGAGATATTAACTCTGAAAATATACATGATATATGAATGTATGTTATTATGAGGAAATGAACATGCATAGAAAGTAAAAACAAACTTCCTTGTGATTCAGGAGGAGCAACCAAGATTGGATCTTCTGTTAGGGGAGGTCGTGAGACAGGCGAAGCAGGTGCGTGATTTTTCCCTCCTATTTGCACTTATACAATTTAGTATCCTTCTAGTGAATGTAATTATAATAAATATCGTGTTCAATGTAAATAAAGCCTAGTGTATTTCCAAGATTAGCTTCAGCTAATGGCATCCGTGATAGGATTGCCGGGATATGATTTACATGATTAGCTTCGGCTAATGGCATCCGTGATAGGATTGCCGGGATATGATTTACAGTATTGCCGGGATATGATTTACAGTATTGCCGGGATATGATTTACACGATTAGCTTCGGCTAATGGCATCGGTGATAGGATTGCCGGAATATGATTTATAGGATTAAACCTTGCAATGTCACCCAGTTTATGCAAGTAAATAAGATTATTCAATTTAAGAATATACAAATGAGTGTTAATTGAGTTTAAAATATTTACAAGCAAAATATAAGTTTTGTTAGAGTTCTCATGGAGTCGATAGAAAGCTAATACTTCATTCGTATTCATTACATGAGCATACATATATTCTTTAGCAACACAATGGTATGTTTATTTATGTTACAGGTCCATCAAACATCCAGGAAGATCATTAGTTTAGGACTCTACTTTGTGAAACTTATGTAATTATTTAACTTAAAACAAAAGGGAATTAACGTGTTTAGGTAGTATACTTTTGTGCAAACCTTGATGTATTTATAAAGGTTCAGCTTAGCATGTAGTATCTTAGTTATCTTGTAATCAACCCTTTTGAAATATTTAAGAACACTTCTTATTTTGTAAATACTTTCTTTGCATATTAGTACTCTTTTTCCTTTAAATTTTATGATATAATGTGTTAGACTATGCTCGTATGATATATATATATTGTGTGGATTGTATGAGGTGTGATATAAGGTCCGGAATTAAGGGACCTTGTGATGATGGGTTGATTGAGTAAACTGATAGTAATCGATAACTTGGGATGTCCTACATGCAAACAAAACTCTGACGATTTTTGGATAAAAAAAAAATTTACCCTTAAATAAAGAGGATATGTTGGAATCTTTTAACATTGATCGAGTCATACAGTCGGACTTTTACAATGTTTCTCTTCTTCATATGTTTAGCTAAGTTTATCATGTCAAGGTGAAAAAGATACACTAATGGTGTAAGAATAAGTATAATATAAACTCAACATGGACTTTAATGTTTGATACTAACATGTTTTGTATTTGTTATCTTATCCACTCTTAATACTTTGCTTGTTAAATGGTTAATCTAGATTTATGTTATATAACCCTTGGTACAACAAATACTTGGCACTTTCATAGCCCAACTGTATGATATAACCGACACTTGTGCTATGAAAGGAACTTGATTTGTTGTTAACATAAATTAACATCATGAATACCTGACAACATTTATAAGTATTAACATTATTTGAATAAGATAACTAATGTAATCATGTTAACAATTTATAATCCGATTGGAACCTTCTTTGTGTGTGGTTTCCAGTTGAGTAATAAAAAGAGTTTATATTATACTTATTTGAAATACCATTAGTGAATCCTCTAACCTTGACAATTGTTTTATATTTGTTTAAATCCTTACATCAACATCACATCTCAAAGCTCTCTTCAACTCCTTTTCTATTATCATCTATTTCTTTATTTGTAGTTTATACAATTAACCTCCCTGTAGTTCGATCCCGGTCTTGCCGGATTATTTATTACTCCGACACTCCTGTACTTGGGAGAAGACATCAATCTTTTGGTCATGTCAGTAACCACCATTTTTTAAATGATCTTCTTGAGATTCTTATTAGCTGCTTCGACCGCTCTATTCATTTTTGGTTTGTAAGGGGAAGAGTTAAGATGTTTAATCTTCCAATTTAGTGCAGAGTTCAACAATCAGCTTTCTATTGAAATTCTAAGCGTTATCAGTTACCAATCTTGTTTGGAAACCATAATGACATATCAAATCCTTCTTAATGAATTTCTTGACTACTTTCTGTGTTACATGGGCGTAAGAGTTTACTTCTACCCATTTAATAAAGTAGGCGATGATCACCGAAATGAATTTATGCTCGTTGCTCACTTTAAGATTGATTGGCTCTATGATATCCAAACCCTATATATCAAAAGGTCAAGGCAAGGTCATATTGAACAGAGGTGTGGAGGTACAGGAGGTGCATTTATCATACCACCATATATCTGGCATTTATGATAGTCTGCACAGTCTCTTTCCATGGTCAATAAAAGATACCCTGATCTTTGCATTTTCCTTGCCATTATATGGCTATTGGCATAGGTGGCACAGATCCCCTCGTAGATCTCCTTCAAGGCTTGCCCAATGTAATTTTCATTCAAACACCTAAGTAGAGTTCCGTCAAATGACCTTTTATATAGGATTTCCCCATCCAAGTAAAAGTTCATGGTCATTCTTATGAAAGTTTTCTCATTTGTCTTAGAAGCCCCTTAAAGGTATTCTCTATGCTAGAGAAACCTCTTGATGTCACAATACCACAGTTTCCCATTTAAGGATTCTTTAATTAAGCAGTAATGAGCTTGGAGGTTTTTGACTTTGATGTCTATTAGTTGGATCCTACCCCTAGTAACAACTTGTGTCATTAAAGCTAGGGTTTCTAAGGCATTAACAAACTAAATCTTATCTATGCTCATATGGGTGAATTTGATCTCTTCAAATTCATTGGCTAACTTTAGGAGATAGTTTTGATATGGCTTCAACTTCTCATCATTGGTTTGCCACCCTTTTTTTACTTGGCAAATGATTAGCATGGAATCCCTAAAGACTTCAAGCTTATTAACTTTGAGTTCTAAAGCAGCTTCCAGACTAATGATGTAGGCCTCATACTCGGTCATGTTATTGATACATTCAAGCTGTAGCCTTACTGAAATAGGGTATTGCTTCTTTTCTACAAAAATTATTACTACGTCAGCCTCATTTCCTGATATGTTTATTGCACCATCAAAGTAAAGGGTCCATCATTCACTCTCCCCACTGTTATTCTTGATTATCAGCACATCTTCATTAGAGAGGTTAAAATTTAATGGCTTATAGTCTTCCATGATATGATCTGCAAGATGGTCATAAATTACACCTTCTTTTACTATTTTTCTTATCATAAATACAATGTAGTATTCTGCTAACAACACTTGCCACCTTGCTATTCTACTTGAAAGGTAAGGCTTTTCGCAGATGTACTTGAGCGGATCTACCTTCAAGATTAATCAAGTTGTGTAGTATAACATTGAATTTTTTACTCAGGTAATAAATGACTTGCACTTTCCTTCATGATTCGTCATGTTAACCCAGCATATAAACCATAATTGTTTCTATCACTGTCAAATACAAGATCAAATGCCTTCCTGGTGTTAAAGGTATTAGCAGTGGCGGGTTTTACAAGTAACTTTTTATCTTGTCAAAGGCTTCCTAACAATTATTGTCCCATACTACATGATTTTTCTTCCTGAGCAAGCGGAAAATTAGCTTACTTCTCATCGTTAACTGAGATATGAACCGAGTTATATAGTTCAGATGCCCAAGGAAACTTCTCACTTCCTTCTCCATTTTAGGTCCTAGCATTTCCTAGATGGCTTTGGCTTTGTTTAGATCAACTTTTATTCCTTGATTACTTACTACAAAACCCAACAGTTTTCTCGTCCTTATCCCAAACAAGCACTTTGCAGGATTCAGTTTCAACTGGTATTTTCGTAGCCTTTGAAACAGTCTCCTCAATACTTGCACGTGATCTTCTTCTTTCTTTGATTTTGCAAGTATATCATCCACATAGGCCTCCACTTCTCAGTTCATCATATCATGGAACAGGGTGATCGTTGCTCTTTAATATATAGCCCCGATATTCTGTAATTTGAATGACATTACTTTATAGCAAAATGTCCCCTAGAGCGTGATAAATGTAGTGTTTTCTTTGTTTTCCTCTGCCATTCTAATCTGATTGTACCAAAAAAATCCATCCATGAATGAATATGTGGCATTCTTTGTAGCATTATCAACCAGAACGTTTATATGAGGCAAAAGAGAGTTTTCTTTTGGGCTTGCCTTATTCAAGTCTTTATAGTCCACATATACCCAGATCTTGCCATCTTTTTTGGCGACTACGACCACATTAGCTACCCATTAAGGATAGTGGACCACATTTAAAAATTTTGCATCCCATTATCTTGCATATTTGCCTTTACCTTAAGTAGTATATCTGGGCGCATTCATCGAATTTTCTACTTAAATGGTTTACCCTCTACTAAAGGAATCCTGTGTATCACTATGTCAATGTCTAAACCGAGAATATTTGTATAAGTCCAAGCAAAAATATCTACATACTCATGTAAGAGAGAGACTAGCCTATTTTTTTCTTCAGCTGTAACAAGAGTGACAATCTTCAACTCCCTCTTTTCTTGCTCGATTCCCAAATTGATGACTTCTTGCTCCTTACTAACAGGTTTTTAGGCTTTCTTAGAGTTTTCTATCAACTTGGTAAACTCTTTCATATCTTCTTCTTTCTATTCTTTATCACTCATTGCAACAATATTATCAAAATTTGGTCAATTATTCTTAGTACTGTGGTTTTATGAATTGTTGGGACTTTAAGGATTCCTGAAAGTGTATGTGGCGATGTCGCGGTCATATAAATTAATTATCCTAGCTTAAATAAACAAGATAGTATAGAGCAAGTAAGGGGTCGATCCCATGAGAAAGGTTTGGTCAGGTTTTTATGCTAAAAGATATGAAATTGAGGGGGGGGTGAAGTTATCTAGGCTATGCTATGGTAAATAGAATGAAACAATCAAGCTAACTTAAATAAATCCAAAATTTATCAAGTGAACAAACCTTGGTCTCAAGTAGACATCCACCTACAGAAATCAGAATTGATCATTGAAATGAAACGTCAATTTATATTTTGAATATTTATCTTTTCTTAACATTAGTTAGTTAATTGATACGCAATGTAACTAACCCTAACTATTAAATAATCACAATATCTGCACCAGTAATTTAATTCAATGACAGTTTTAAGAACTAGACAACATAACTGTTTACAGTCTATGTTTGATTTGATCAAATGTTTTTCCTAAGATTAATAACATAGATCCGCCACAATTATTAAACTCAGTTACTTCACAAGTTTATATATCACAACTCCGGTTTTGATAGCAAACTTAAAAATAGATTGATTAGAATAATAACTTAAAGTTTGTTCTAGCAATCAAACTAAACAATCATAGGAAATAAGCATAGGAAAACAAACGTACTCATACTCATCATATAAACAGAAAAGAAAAGGTAAAATAGATCTCACGGTTCTTGAAATCCAAAGGTTTTTATGTCCTTGTAACCAAGAAAAAGAACTTAGCCTTGCATGTCTATTGAGGAACTAATCAAGAGAAAAGATGAATACATGATTTTAGGTATATGATGAAAGAATGGAGTTTTTTTCTTCTTTTTTGGCCGCCCCTCTCTTCCTTTCTCTCTTCTTTTTTATTTGATAGTAAACCCTAATCCCTACTTCCCTAAAAATATAGTCATTTCCTAAGTAAACAATTTACATTTAAGTAATGCAATAACTATTTTTCTAAAAAAAAAAAGAAATAGTCTTGCATAAAATCTTCAAGCTTTGATTTTGGACTTTAAGGAGTTAAATTGCCCAAATAAAGACTTGGATGTCGGTTTGGATGCTTAGGAAGTAAATTGAACTTGTTTCTTCATAAAACTTGTCTGCTTGCAGAATTTACGAGTCGTCTTAGAAAAATTATATCTCTATCACGTGAGCTTTTTTTCTACTAAACTTTTGTAGGCTGATAGGTCTTTGAGTCAGGAATCCAACAAAATTAAGTTTTCATCAAATGAATCTCTCTAACTCAAGATATTCAAGTCGAAATGGTTGAAGGTCAACACTAGCAAAATGCCAGATCTATCTTTGATGGCTGCGAATTCCATGCTCTTTCTCTTATTATTTTTTTACCATCAATGTAAGGTGTGCTTGTGAAGGTGTGTTATTTGCAAAGAGACAAATAGATGAAAAACATTATGGACAAAAGAAAATGCATGATTTTATTAAAACAAAAGGGCTCATTTAACAGAGAAAGTCTTGCGGGCATTATGAGCCAAATTACCAACAAAACCAAAACAAGTCAAAACATTCAACATGATCAAACAAGAGCAATTACTTTTTGAACACAACAGGAGCAAACTCCATCTTCCAGTTCTGGTATACCTTTCTTTCAGCCAATCTTCACACAAAAGCTTTTACAAAGGGTTCATCAATAGTGTGGATGGAAAGCTGCAGCGATACTTCATCCTTTATTTCTATCTTTGCTTCCTCTATCAATCCGTTTTCTTGGCACTTCAGGTTGTTGATATAAAGATTTGTTATACTAGACCTAATCACCTTTACAAACCTTAGAAAAGATGCTTGGAGTGGTGGGATGACAAGTTCTTCTTGCTTTCTTCCTTCAATCTTTACCATTCTTGCATTCCTTCTAATCTAGGCAGCTCGCTTGTAGTCATCGTTCTTGGGCTTATATCTAAGCCCAAACTTTTGATTTACACATTTAGCTTTATCATGCTGATCCGTCTAGGCATTCTAGTGTCAAGATCATACTGGAAAGGAATCCCATTCTTTGAAAAGTATTTAGCAATCATCTTTGCTACTTCCAAGATTTTTGGCTTTCTCAGCACCGCATCCTCAAGAACCCATTCAACATTCACGATTTCAAAGGCGTGAATATTCCCATTTATATAGTTTTTGACCTTGATGAAGGGTATGAGCTACATTTCTAATCATGGAAATTGTCTTTTTTTTTTTTATATAGTTATCAACATCTTGTTCATTATGCATTTCAAACACTAGTGTAATGAGGAAGTCACTGCTCTAGCTATATGAATCTATGGCCTCCCCAATAATATATTATAGGATGGGTAAATGTCCATTACTTGCAATGTCACTAGGAATATTTGTGGCCCTACGTACAACTCGACTTTCAAGGTCCACATTATTTGTCTTGACAAACCATCATACGCTCTCGCTATCATGGCACCAGGTTTTATTTGTGACTCATCGACATGTATTTTTTTCAACATATGCTTTGACAGCACGTTATGTGCAGAACCATTATTGACTAGTACTTTTCCAATCAAAATATCTTTACATCGCACTGTGATGTACAGTGGCTTGTTGTGCCTGGTACCATTAGGTCCCAGTTCATGTTTAGTAAAGTGCATGTAATTTGAGGCATGGATTCTTCCTATTATATGTTCCATAGCTTCTTAATTGATGTCGTAAGGCACATATGTCTCATTCAACACTTTCTATAGAGCCTTCCTGTATGGTTCGGAGCTTAAAATCAAAGACAACAGTGATATCCTAGTAGGAGTTTTCTTAAGTTGTTCAACAACATAGTATTCATTGCGCTTTATCAACTTCAAGGATTCATTAGTTTCTTCTTTCGTGATAGGTTTATTTATTTCTTTTATCACATCAACCACTTCCTTCCTAATAGTCTTCCTTTGTTTCTCTAACTCTTTTGGAGTAAAACATCTGCCACTACGAGTCAAGCCTCCGATTTTTTGCTTGAAAAACAGGTGGTTGTTAGGTGCTTTGGAAGGAGTACTTATAGTTATATGGCAGGGCACTATAATCTCTTTTATGTGTTACTGTTGTTTTAGACAAGAGTAACTTAAGGCGACCCGCCTGTATTGAACTGCACCCGAAACATTTCTTTATTAGGTGCCTCCATCATAAACACCTATTCAACCATTACTTTCTCAACTCGAAGCAATCCTCGGTTCATCATTCATATTATTTTGAAGCGGAAGCCTTCACAATGATTCATCAACTGGGTTTCTTTACTGTGATGCTTGCAACACTTCATAGTACCTCCTTTGTACCTCGTATTTACCATTATCTAGTAAATTCTATCCATTGACACCTTCAAGCTCCTTGGATTCTATCCATTGACACCTTCAAGCTCCTTGGGTGTTCTACTTTTAGCATGTTTACCAACCCACTACATGAAGCATGACTGAGTAGAGGGTTTATATTTATGTTTGGGGTTTCTTTGAATGTTATCCACCAAGCTTTGATTAATTATAAGAGCTTTCTTTTGAAGGCATTACAAGTATGAATGTTATGTCCTGTAATGCCAACATGATACTCGCAAGTGAGATCCGACTTGTACCAGCTAGGATAAGGTGGTTGTAGGGGCGTCAAAGGTATGGGAGCTACTTGTCTGATGCTTAGTAACTTTTTGTACATCTCATTTAGAGATAGTAATAATAAAGGTAATTATTCTTAGGTTATTTGATAGTTCTTCTTTGGAAAACTTTTAGTTTGGTTTTTTACTTGGTTGTTTTGGGGTTTAGGTTTTCTGGCAGGGATTAGGGAGTCAAGGTTGATGTTAGGGATTTACGATGAAGGGGATTGAGTGTTGTATCTTTCGAGTTGGATTTTCTTACCCTTATAACCACTTTCGATGTGATCAACCTCTTTTTTTTTCCCCTCTAAAGCCCTCTTTCTCCAAGGATACAGAGATTCTACCACTCATCACTCCTTGCTCTATACGTTCTGTTATTGTCACAATATTAGTGAATTGGTATGCCAAACTACCCATCACATGCTCATAGTACAACACCTTGAGCATATTGGCAAATAAAGTAATCATTTCTTTATTTAAGAGTGGGGGATGCACTTGTGCCACCAAATCTCTCCACTTCTGGGCGTATTTCCTTATGCTTTTTTTATCCCTTTTCTCCAAATTGGACAAACTGGTTTTGTCAAGAGCAATGTCCATGTTGTACTTGTATTGTTTGAAAAAAGCATCTACCAGATCTTTCCATTTACAGATCTTAATGTTGTCTAGTCTCATGTACCAACTCAATGCCACTCCATTCAAACTATCTTGGAAAAAAATGCATCAATAGTTTCTCATCATATACTATTTCTGTCATTTTATTACAATAGGATTTAAAATAGGTAATAGGGCATTGTGTTTCGATATATTTGATGAATTTAGGAACTCGAAACTTCTTTGGTACTACCACATTCGAGACTAGACACATCTCTACGACCTTAACTGGGTCATACAAGTCTACCCCTTCAAGAGCCCTTATACTGGTTTCTAGTGCTGCAATTTTTATCTTGATCAATATTGTTAAGTGATCTTGTCTTATAAGATTCATTTGCGAATGTATCTATGATTGTGGGTGCTGGTGCTGATGTTGTTGATTACATAAATGCTAGATTATATTGGGGATCCTGAGTTTGTTCTCCTATTATCTCTTCAGGTTGAGTTGCTGTTTAATTTTGAACAATAGTTGTATGTTTATTTGAAGGACCCTCACTAGAGGCATTTCTTAGTACTTGCTCGAGTAAGCTGGTGGAGCGAGTCACACTAACCTTTAAAGAATCCAACTCTTCCTAGAAGTGAGCATCACCATAAGCATGCTCTTCATCTTCCATGTTTCTTTGTTGAAGTTAAGTGTTGTAGAATTTGTGGATTGAAGCTCTTTGGGGACTTATATTTCAACCTGGCACATGTATGAATATTATTTACAATGAATGGATATATGTGGATGCAAATGTATGCACATGTACATCAGATATGGATTAACTTATTTAAAAAAGCTAATCCATAACTTCTTTGTCAATCACGAGTAGAATCTAAATCTGTAATCTAATAAATTGAAAGAGGTTTTACCTAAGTCCTTAGATCAATTGAATCCCACACATTATTAAAGTACTCAAAAAGTGAGCCTTGGCCTATTTCATTTATCAAGAGCAAGTGGTTCATACAAAGAGTCTTTTGTACTCAAAAGTTACTCCTTTATTGGCTACATTCCTGATAAAAAAAAAAAAGACTTCATTCAAATATTCTTTATATCTGTGGATATTGTTGCCAATCCTAAAAGCTTTCACCCGTAATTCATTTGTCTTCTAGGCCACCATATCAATTAGCCTGTCAGTTTGTTCAACCTTATAGTGGAAGAAAGTGTTATCTTGAAGCAATGTTCCATTACTAGCGACTAATGATTCATTGTTCCTTTCTAGTACTTGAACCATCTTCTCTAGTTGTTGGATTTGGTTTCGGGCCTTTTATAGTTCTTCATTTTTTATGTCAAGTTTAGCTACCTTGGTATTTAGATGTACATCGAAGCTATTGATGTAGTCCTGCCACTCTTCGAATTGCTCCTGCATTTTCTTCGCTTCCTCTTCCCAAGACTCAAGCTCAGCCTGTATTATGGAAACTTGGTCTCTTAGGGCATTTATTCTGTCCAGGTATTCCCTTATATTTGATTCAACTACCCTTCTTGCTTCTTTTTCATCATTAGCCTAGATTTGGTATCAAGCTTTAAAGTTTCTTTCTTCTTCCATGGTGAGATCAACTAATTTGTTCTTTTTTTTTTCAGCTTCCTATTTTAATTTATAGTGATCCTTAACTTTCTTTAAAGAAGTTATAAACTCCTTGTCAGTACGTTTTCTACTTTCTAAGGCCTTTTTAGAGTCACATGTTCCTCCTTTATCATCATATATTTTTTTACTAGGTCATCATACTTGACTCATTTTTCTTCCAACTATTTATCTATCTCGTGCTGATTCTTCTTTAGTTCAGCAATTTGTTCATCATTGTCTCTCAACTATTGGTTCAAGAGGGCCTTTATCTTCTTTTTTTTTAGGAGTTGATCTTTCAGGAATTTCTGGTGATTTTTGTTGTTGCTGAGCTCAATCCTCAGCTTATCTAACTCTTTTTACGGGTTCTCCTTATTATTAACCCCTTTTCTTTTGGGTTCCATGACGATGGATGGCCTATCTTGCATCTAGCTTTGCTTTTTCATCCCTTTGAGCATCCTGGATAAGCCAACATTCCTCTACGCCAAGTAATTAGGGCTAATTGAGGGCTCCCTTATTGCTTCTCTTTGTGGACTAAAACATGTTGCCCCCAATCACTTCTGATGGCATGTAGCTTGGCTAAAGAATTAGCCTCTTTAAACAAACTGGTATACTCCATCAACCCCCGGGTTCTTGACACGTACTATACTCCTCCAAACTATCTGGCTGCCAATGAGGGTGAATATTTGATATAACCAGTCAAACCGATTAATGAAACACATTCTTTGTCACCACAGCTCATAAGATAAGTTGAGTTGCTTACCCAATGAGCTTTCCATTTGAAATTACTCTAAAGGAGTGCTTGGTACTTTTTTACCTATGCCTTTTCATCCAAGTCATTCCACTCTTCATTCAGAACCAACCCAAGAGGCCTTTAAGTGGTTAACTATCCACATGAATAATAGAAGAATATAACACTAAAAAGCTTCTTTCTCATGCCATCTATAATGGTTTAGAGATAGGAAATTTTTAGCCGAGATAGTTGAAGTGGGGTTATTGTTTACCTATTCATACTCAATAAAGGTGTTAGCAGCTTCAATGCTAATAATCCCAATAGCTAATGAGGAAAACAAAATTAACTAAAAAATGGCAAAAGCAATTATTTGATACCTTTCTTCGCCCAACTTTCCTTTTTCTTTATCTGTCTTCAGTTTATTCTCAATGATCTTCCACTTAAACCCTCTATTAGACATCCTATACAGATCAACTTGTTCTAGATGCAATAGTTTTGCAACCCCTACAGTTGTACTCTCAATTTTTTTTGCCTAAAATACATTTTATGATCGTCATTTAGGAAACTCAAGATCTGGGCATACTTTTCAATGTTAGTGGCCATATCAATATCCTCGAAGGTGAAACATTTGCAACCCAGATCCTAGAAATGGATCCAAGCTTTGATTGCTGAAATATGAATTGGGATCCTTATCAAATAAGCAATTCTCCCATAACTTTTCCATCTATGTAACCTAGAATTAGCACCAACTTCTTTATGTTGTTTATGAAGCAGTGTACTTTGGTTATGTGTGGTAATTCCTTAACCTTGGTTCTTGGACAATCCTCTTCAACTAATTATATCATCTTGGATCTTTCCTCGAATTCTGAAAAGGTCATGAAAATCATGGTCTTAGCTAAAAAGTCTTGTAGAGTTCAGGATTTTAATCTGGTTTGCCCTAATACAAAGTGAATTATTAAGGAGTTCATACACTAAAGGCAAGTTCTAGGTCATTATATAAGGGCTAAGTTTTCTAATTGGTCTCAAAAGATCTATGAACTGCCCAGTGACCACCTTACATCAAGGCAATATAAGGGTTTATAATGAATGGTTAGGGCACAGTGTGACCGCTATTACTAAGTAAACACTCAGCTCATAGTTGGATGTTTCACGAATTTAAACCCTAACTGAAAGTCATAAGACAAACCACTACTCCTCACCTAACCTAGAATTGAGTTTATTCATGAAATTAAAATGCATGAGGGCATTAATCCATACCAGATGTACGTATACATGAACAGGAAGTAAAATGCTACAACAGTAAAAAAATACATGCTAAAATTAAATTAAATAGACCAATAAAAATACATAGGCAAACAAGCAAAGGTTAATCCAACCAGACAAGGCATTCCCCAGTGGAGTCGTTGTCACGGAGCGACGTCGAATGGCATTGTTAGCCTCCTAAGAGGTATTAGGAAAGGAAAGAATTCTAAGTTTAATCATAAAATTATGATTAAGGTTCAGGAGTTGCCACCAGTATTATGGTTACTAGGAAATTTGTGGCTTGCGAGAGTTCGGGTAAAGGACTAGTTATATAAGGGGAAAACGCATCACCCCCAGTGCACCCTACCTAAGGTAAGCTGCATTGTTGCTTGATTGTTTTTCTAGGTCAAGTTTATATTCATTGGCTTTTCTAAGGTCTAAGGTAAATCTCCATTCATGAGAGATTCTTTACCTTATTGGGTTAAATCCTAACCGCTCTAAAGTCTAAATTTTAGCATTGCATTCATTTATTGTTTTTTTATCTTTAATATCTTAGGGTATACTCTACTATGTAATTTTACACCCTCAAATATTAAAGTCTATAGCTAAACCTTAACACTTTAAATATAAAGTGAATAAAATGATTAGTGAAGGGTTTTTTATATTCTGGTCAAATCCTAATGGATAACCATAAAATAGTTATGATATTTATATTTTTTTTATTAAAAAAAAAGCATGATGAAAATGTTGTCATTTTTATTTTTTAGAAAATATGTTTGGAAAACTTTTAAGATTTGGTTGCATGTATAAAAACAAAACATTTTGGTTTTTCAAAATGAAATTTTATTTTTTGAATTTTGGAGGAAACCGATTATTTTTAATATTGGATCTATATCTTACAATATAAGTCTATAGCCTAATATTATAAAAAAAAAAAACTATTGGAAAAACACGCGAGGGACCCACAAATATTTTAAAATGCCCTTTTAAAAATTTGAAGTTTTTTAAATATTATTGTATTATTATATTATTAAATTATTATTTAATATATTGGGCTAGGCCAGCCAAACAGGCCTGGCTCATTCTTCTTTTTTCTTTGGGTTTGGGCTAGACCCAGCGTAACCATTTAGGCCGGACCCAACTGGGTTGGGTAGGGCCGACTAGCAGCCCAACAGACCTGACCTCTTTTTTTAGGGCTCGGCTGGACCTCACGCAGCCATCTGGGCTGGGCCGAAATAGGTCCAGCCCAGTTTGCATCTGCTGGTAGAAGCCAGCAATTGCAGGATATGACTTATTTCACGTCTTGCATGCAGATGAGAAGGGAGGGAAGAAGAAGTAGCTCATTTGGCGTGGGGGTTACGACAGGTGTCACTAGTCTGGTTGAGGACAATGGAAGTGTTGATGGCTTATGACAATGCTGGAGTGGTGGCTGGGTTCTTATAATGCATGAAGAAGAAGAAGTCTACGGTGGAAAGGGAGAAGGAGAGATTGACGACGATGGTTCTTGTCGCCAACTAGGAGATGGGTTGGTGGAGGAGGTTGAGTTGTGGTTGTTCATGGCAGTGCTGAGGTGGTGGCAGTTGAAAACACGGTAGAAAGAGAGGAGGAAAAGTAAAATTATAGAAGAATAATGGGAGAAAGATGATTTAATGCCAAATTTTCACACGATTTTCTTCATGCCTAGGGCATGGAATCCACCCTTATTTATAAGGAGTGGAAGAAGGATATTTTGTCTTTAATGGTGTTAAATCTTGACCCTTAAGTCAGCCTCAAAGGATCCCAACAATTGTCTCAAAATGAGCATCATAAACTGTCAAATTTGGTAGTTGAAGACTTTGTTATTTGACCCTTTTAGACCGGCACCAAAATCGTTGTGGTGTTAATCAGTCAAAAAGGTCTATACCATGATGTAGTCAGATGTCAGGTGATAATTTTCATGCAAGTTTTGTCAAATTTAATGGAGAGATGAATTATTAAATGCCCCTAAAAAATAGCTCCCTAGCAGTTTTTTCAGTGAAAATTGAAGAAGAATGTGAACAATAACTAAAATGATGTTATTTTGGTAAAGCTTAATTTAGTCATTTGATTTGTGATTTCTCTCAATGACACTCCTGATTGGTTTCAAACTTTTAGTTTTATGCAATTTTACCCCTGGCGAACTTTAATTTTAGCCCCGAATTTCAACGCCTTTTTCATTTTGGTCTATGGTCTTGGATTTATGCAAATTGACCCTCAATTTACCATTAAACTTTTCATTTTCTTCAATTTCACCCCTGATTTCATTGAATTTTGTTCCTATATTTTGACATCTTTTATATAAACTTTAATTTTCTTGTGATTTTACCCTTGATTTAACCAATTGACTTTGTAAAAATTAAATTAGGTCCTCTAAAATTTCAATGTTCTCAATTAAGCTTGAATTGGGCTCTCAAACTTAATTTTTTATTAATTAAACCTCGAATAAAATTATTTTGAACAATTTAAAGTATAAGTCATTTCACCTAATTAAATTCTTGAATTGAACCCAAATTAATTTTAGACATAATTAAATTCTCAATTTGGCCCATGATTAAATCAAATTGGCCTATTAAAAATTTAATTACGTCCCTGAGCTTAATTTTTATGTAAATTCATCCAAAAATTATTTAATTTGACCTGGAATTCGCATTATTTCTGCAGTTTTGGTACAAAGAAGTATGATTAGTTTTATAATCTGTCAAAAAAATTCAGCTTGATTTTTCTGTATATTTGGAATCCTCCTTAACCTACTTTTACCAAAATGTCAATCTTCTTGCTACTACTGCTGCTTTTATTTTAAAATGAAAAATGGATAATTTTAGGGAACAACCTAAAAATGGGTTATGAACTGACTGTGGGTGGTATTAGGAAGAGATAAAAATATGTTTATATTTTGATGATATTGTTTATTTATTTAGTGTGTAGGTATGCGAAATTATGTATAGAAAAAGATTTTGTTAATATATGTGAATTTTATATTATGTGTGTGTCTATAGGAAAGTGTTGAATGTTGAATGATGTGTGATGTGTGATTTTGTAATGAAAATGTTTATGGATTATTGTAAAAGCCTTAGAAATTAAAATGGAAGTAAACTCATTATTTAAATACGTGTTAGCTTGCTGTGATATATGTTAGGAAGTGTAAGAAGGAATTTGGAAGTTATGATGCCTTAATGGAGTTCATTAAAAGTGTACTTACAGGAACTATGTATATTGTATAATAGAGAGTTGGGGATTATGTTACGATATGTGAAAGTGTGAAGTGATTTAAATTTTCATATAATGTTTGGTTGAATAAATCATGTATAAAAATAAAATTAAGAAGATTCAGGTATCCTTAATTTGTTTATTTTTATAGCCGAATTTGGAAATTTAAAACGAAAAAAGAGAGTTCAAATTTATATTAGTTGATAATGGTTGATGTGTGTTGTGATGTTTTTAACCTCAAGGGGTTGGGCTGGTAGATATCAGCTTGGGCTTCGGGGTTTGCTCACTCTAGGTCTCAACTTCGAACCCTCCTACCAACAAAAACTCTTGGGGCTACGGGCCGCAGGACACAAAACACCATGTGTAAAGTCTAGCTCTAGGCTGTAAGGACTTAGTTTGATGCGTGAAAGCTAGCCTAGGATACCCTCCATTTCAAAAAAAAAATGTTATGATGTTTACTTAATAAATTTTGAATGTTTTGGTTAAAGAAATTGAAATTTGTGTTAAATGGTAAGAATGTGGGGAATTGGACTAAACTATGTAAGTAGGATTTTTGAATTATGTGGGGGTGGGGGTGATGTTTGGGTTGGCTTAGAATATGAGAAAAACTAGGTATTGAGTTGGTATTGGTTATGTGGGTTAATGGAAATATGAAAGGTGGTAACATTATGTAAATTTTGGTGTTATAGGTGATGTTGCACAATTGAACTCGACTAGTAAAATGATGAAATTGTATTAATCATAAATTTCAATTCTTGTAAAATATGATATCCAAATAATGTGCTATGTTGTTAAATGGGGAAAGATGGAAGTATATGAATTGGTAAGAAAATGGTGTGAAAGGATTGGTGTTTTAAACAATGCTTAAAATCGTTGGTAATTGGTTTGAGAGGTGGCTAATATACTTGCTTTGAATTTTTGCTAATATGTTCGAAAATAAATAATGGTGAAGATGGAGGATTAGAAACATGGATTGAAGATGGAATTTTTTGTGCTAATAGATTTTATGTGAAATTAAATTATAAATATTAGGGTGAAATGGAGATTATTGTATGATTGGATATTTGTGGCCATGTTTTGGAAAATATAGAAATGTGAAAATCGAGGTTTAATATGTTTTGTGATGCCTTGGGCATAAAATTGAAATTTTAGAAATGTAAAAGTCCTAAGTGAAGAATTAATTTAATGGAATGAAAAGTAAATTATAGATTTTAATAATAAATTGATAGTTTCAATTTGTGAATATTAATTTGGGTGTTGGATGTGAAATTTTTATATTTAAATACTAAATTTTAAGTTGAATGCGAAATAGACTAGGAGTATGTTAACGCATACGGTGATTTGTGAAATTATATGTTGTATTGAATTGATTGTTAGACAAATAATTAGATATATATGGCTAAACAAACATTATTAATTATTATTTAGGAATTGTAAGAGAAGTGTTTGGAGTGAGTCGACTTCTTAGAAGCATATAAAGCATGAGCTTAAGGTAAGGGTCGTCTTTCCTTTTTAATGATTTAAAATGTTTGTGTGATAGTTAGTTTGTAATGGAACATATATGTGTCATGTATAATTGTTATCAAAAGAAATTATACCTACGAGGCATAAATTTGAATGTGATTTGGTAGTGTGTCTATGATTTATGATTAATCACAATGGTGGTAACATAGATGTATTTTGTAATTGATTATATTGAGGGTAAATTATACGAGGTTGGTAATCAACCATAATAGAGGTAATGTATATTTCATGTGTAATTGACCGCAACAATGATAGTTTTTATATGGTTTGAAATCAATCGCAACATCAAATATCCATATCTAAATCATAATCGATTGCAATAATGAAAAATTAATGTGTGAATTTTAAATCGATCGTAACAATAAATATCGCATATAAAAGGTAAACGATCACAATATCATAGAACAACATGTGAATTTTAAAATCTACCATATCAGTGAGCTTTATAAGTTGTTAGCTGACCATGTGGACAAAAGCTAGAATATATGAGAAAGTTGGTTGTTTAGATGAAGGTTGTGACGTGTGAGAAAGTCATCAGTTTGGACAGAGACTAATGGTGTTTGATGGTATTATAGTCAAACGTTTAGACGTAGACTATGGAAACAAATATAGTATGTCATTTGGACAAAGACTAATGAGATTTGATGGTATCATAGTTGAATGTTTGGATGTAGACTATGGATATAGATATAGTTTTTCATTTGGATGAATACTAATGTGATTAATGGTATCATAATCGGGTGTTTGGATGTAAACTATGAATACATATATAGTATATTGTTTGGACAGAGACTAATGAGATTTGATGGTAACATAGTCAGATATTTGGATAGAGGCTCAAATAATTTTATGAAAATAATGCCTATGGGGTAGGGAATTAATATAAATAAATTATGCTCATGGGACAGAATAAATAATGTTATGTAAATCATGTTTGTAGGTAGAGAAAAAAAAAAGTGGGAATTTAAAATGCATGAATTAAATGAAATTATAATATGAAAAATTAAATAGACCGCAATAACGGAATATGATGCATGAAAAACTGAATGGACCACAACGGTGGAATTTTAATATGTGATATTTGAATAGGTTGTAACAACAGAATTTAACTTGTGATATCTAAATTGTCTTAGGAGAATTTATTATGTGATATTTGAATACACTATAAATGGATTTAAGGAAAATAGGAGATGGAAAAATATTTGAATATGATAAAAAAAAATAATTGAATATGCCATAAATGAGCATAAGAAAATACTAAGATGAAAAAAATATTAAAATATACCATAAATGAGCATGAGAAATAAAGGTTAGAAAAATATTAAACTATGTCGTAAAGGGGCATGAGAAATAATTATATTGAAAAAATTATTAAATTATGCCATAAATGGGCATGAAAATATTTGAATTATGTCAAAGAAATATTCAAGATGAAAGATATAATTGAAAGGGCCAAATTGAGTATAAGGTATAGGAGAATGAAAGAAATGTATGTGTAAGCCAAAAACAGACTAGAAGTATACCGAGTTTAAAAAAAATATATTATATGGATAAGCTACAATTAAAACCATAGAATTTGGAATTGGAATTGGAATTGGAATTGATATTGATGAATTAATAATAATATTAATGGATAATATGATAAACTAACAAAATGAAATTAAAGGTTGGGAAAACCGAGAAGACATATAATTGTGATGGAGAGGTGAAAGGTGGTATAAATTAAGGGTGTTGTGAAATGAAGTGATGGCATAAACTAAATAGGCTCAAGAGATTAAATGGAGGTATAGATAAAATATGATGTGGAAAGAAAACATGTTATGGAAAAGTTACAATGAATATAAAATAAATGAGTGAAAAATTATATTGAGATGAGATATGAAATCGACGTTAAATTAAAAAGTTGTTACATGTATGTCAACAATAGTATAATTTATGAGTTCATTAGTAATTGATGAAGAAATATTAAATTGAAAAGGGGAAGATTGATGTGCTTATAGAATGGTTAATGATATTGGTTATGTTCATATAATTATAAAATGTAGAAATCACGATGAGGTAGATACTTGTAGTGTTCGTGATCTTGCGTGTTTTTACAGATGTTTTTCATAAGGTCTTAATTCTTATAAAAAGGTTATTGAGTTGTTGAGTCCTTCCTATCAGATAGGTTATAGTATTCTCTAATGATTGTATTGAAATCAAGCTTATGCATGTAATTTATAAGGGTTGTAACCACACTAACATGTAAATATAAATAATATATGAATGTACTTGTAGATTAAATAAATGGATGGTGAACCCGATACTACCTTATAAAAAACATTACCCCTAAATTTCAAGTACACAACAATTGGAAAGAAAATAATTGCATGAAAAGTTTAGATAAGATAAGGACTTAATAAGATAAGGATCTCTTTACCAAGGACTTTTCTTAAAAATTTTAAACGAATCAATGGTTAGAAAACACAACAATACCTTAGTTTATATAAGACAAACAAACAATAAAGTTTAACTTAGGTAATGTGTACTAGAAGTGATATGTTCTCCCTATACACAATCAGTCCTCTTATCTAGACTCTGAGATCAGTTAAGATTCTTGGTGATCAAAAAATCGGTTGGCAACTCCATCCTTTTTTTATTGATAAAGAAAAAAATTCATTGTTTTTTTCACCCATCACCCTCGAAGATCCCGCTCTGAAAGAACAATCGTAGCGATATTGCACACATGCGATAAGAATCATCTCAACGTGATCTTTATTTTTAAAAAGGCATGCTAGTTGAGGAGTTATCATATGGCTCTAGCTAGCCAATCTTCTTTCATTTATTCTTCTCTTTTTTTTTCTCTCTTCTCTCCTCAGTTTCTCGCCTTTCTTAGTCAAAATAGTAGAGTGGGTTGTCAACTTTTCTTATGTCACATTTGATCTTTATTTTTTTATTGTTATTTTTTTTTCTTTTTATATATAATTTTTTTTAATTTCATCCTTAAAAAATGATTTGGTTGGGGATAGGCTTCATAATTTTTTTTGTTTGCTTTATATAGGGTAAAATCAGTCTTATGACTCAGGTCACGAGTTTAGAAGGTGAGTCTGGGTTGACTCGAGGTTTTTTTCATTTTTTTAAAATTTTTTTTTTCAATTTCATCTTTCAACATCTAGTTATTTGATAATTGGGCTTCACAATGTTTTTTTGATTTTTTTTCTATAGTGTTATCCCAGTATTATGACTCGGGTCACAGGTTTGGCGGGTTGACCTCAGTTTTTTCTGTTATTTTTAAAAAATTAATTTTTTATTTCAATTTTATATTTCAATATTAAGTTGGTTGAGAGCTGAGCTTCATGAATTTTATTGATTTGCGTTTTATAAGGTAATCTATTTCTCATGATCTAAGTCATAGATTTGACAGGTTTATCCATGTTGACTCAAGTTATTTTTTCGGTATTTTTTTCCTTCAAATTTTTTTTATTGTGGATTGGGTTTAATAATTTATTTCAATTTGCTTTTTATGAGATTATCATTGTCTCATAACTTAGATCGCAGGTTTTATAGGTTAACAAGGGTTAACCCAGGTTAATCTAAGATGAAGGACACTTCTAACATCTTTATTTTATTTTATACATGGAAGGGATAATGATTTTTTTATTATTTAATTCAATATAATGCTAAATAAGTAATAAGAAATTTAAAAATTAGATTAATTACCCAACCAATAAAAATCCTTCATACAAATAAAATCTTTTTGTTATCCTTATTACCCACATTTTAAATCCTAAACCCACCCTTTTCATGGATGATACCGTAATTTATGTACAAAAATTTTCCTAAACTAATGATCCAAAATTTAGACCCATTGAAGATTAGAAGCTGGTTTGGCAAGATGATGGTTTTTGCATTCGTTTTAGCTTTTTTTTTTTAATAATGAAAAGATATACAATAATTCTAAACTATGTTTTATAAATAAAAAAATTGGGTGCATGTTTTAGTTATATTATAACATAAAAACATAGGATTATATATATATTTTTTCTTACAATCATAATAGTCATTATTATCATTAACAAAAAACAAAAAGAGAATGAGATTGTATTATATCCTTATCATAAAGCATTATTTATTGGAATAGTAGTGCTTTGTTTTTAAAACAATTCAATCAATGTCTTTTTATAATTTTATTCTTTAATATTGAATTTGTTTTTTATTATATTGTTCTAATCTCAAGACATGAATCACGGGATAGATGGGTTAACCTAATTGACTCAATTTTTTTAATTGATTTTTTCTTCTCAATCTCATCCTTTAATATTACGCTAATTGAGAATTAGACTTCATGATTTGTTTTGATTTATTTTCTATTAAGTTATCTTGATTCATGACTTCAGGATAGTGTTTAGCGAGTTAACCCAAGTTGACTATAATTGTTTTTTGTATCATTTTTTAATGATTTTTTTTATTATTTTATCATTTAATATTGGGTCTATTGAGAATATTATTTCATAATTTGTATTGATTTGTTTTTTATGAGGTAATCTAAGTTTCACGACCAGGGTTATTAGTTTGGCAGGTTAACCTAGATTAAATTGGTTGTTTTTTATTTTCTTTCTATTAGGTTATTTAGGTCTCATGACCATGTTCACAAGTCCTTCAACATTATATTTGTTTTTATTGGGTTGTCCTAATCTCATTATCTGGTTCGTGGGTTTGGTAGATTAACCTTATTGACTCAAGTTTTGTTTTCTTTTTTCTTAATTATCCCCTCCATTGCATCATTTAATATTAAGTTGACTGAGAATCATTCATGATTTGATTTCTTATTAGATTATCTCGGCTTCATGACCTGAGAATAATGCTCGGCGGGTTGACTCTAGTTGTTTTTATGTCTTTTTTTAATTGTTTTTTTTTCAAATTTCATCATTCAACATTGGATTGGTTGGTAATTGAGCTTCATAATTTATTTTGATTTGTTTTCTTTAAGGTTATATTAGTCTCATGATCAGGGTTGCGAGTTTAGTGGGTTAACTCAAGTTTAACCAGGTTTTTTTATGAGATTATCTCAGTCTCATGACTTAAGTCATGGGTCCTTCAACATTAGATTTTATTTATTGGGTTGTCTCAATCTCATGACCCGGGTCGCTACTTTGGCAGATTAACCCAATTGACTCGTTTTCTTTTCTCAATTGACTCCCCCTACCTCATTCTTTAATATTAGGTTGATTGAGAATTAGACTTTATGATTTGTTTGGTTTGTTTTTTATTAGATTATCTCGATCTCATGACCTAGAAAAAATGCTTAGCATATTAACCCGTGTTAATTCGAGTCTTTTTGTGTCATTTTAATTTTATCATTCAACATTATATCGGTTAGGAATTGAGCTTCATGATTTGTTTTTATTTGCTTTTTATGAGGTTATCTTGATCTCATGACCAAGGTTACGAGTTTGGCGGGTTAACTTAGGTTAAATTAGATCTTTTTTATTTTTTATATGAGATTATCTCAATCTCATTACCTGAATCACAAGTTTGACGGATTGACTCGATTCATTTTTTATGTTTTTTTAAATGATTTTTTTAATCTCAACCTTTAACATTGAGTTGATTAAGAATTGAGTTTTATAATTTATTTAAATTTGTTTTCTGTAATGTTATCTTGATTTTATTACCGAGTTGCATGTTTGGCAATTTAACTTGGGTTTTTTAGGTAATTTTTTTAATTTATTTATTTTTAGTTTTATCCTTCAACATTGAGTTAATTGAGAATTGAACTTCATAATTTGTTTTGATTTACTTTATATGGGGCAATTATGGTCTTATAACCTAGTTAGGGGTGACCATTTTCGGTTCGGTTATGTTTTTATCAAAAAAAGTAACCAAACCGAAACCAGTTCAAACCGACCGGTTTCGGTTTGGTTCGATTTTTTAGGACAAAAACTGGTTTGGCTTGGCTTTGGCTCGTTTTTTTCCGGTTTGACTTGGTTTTTTTCAGTTTTTTCGGTTTGGGTTCGGTTTGGTTCGGTTTTTTCGGTTTTAGGCTTATAAAACCAAAACCGAACCGAACCAGTTGGTTTTTTTAAAATTTTAATCGGTTTTTTTCACAGTTCGGTTTTTTCGGTTATTTTTTTCCGGTTTTTTCGATTTAATCAATTTTTCGGTTTTTTTACTTACCCCTGAACATAGTTCGTGGATTTAGTATTTTAACTTAGATCGATTTAATATGTTGTCGTCTTAAAATAAAATCATCTTAATTTTTTTTAGTTAAACTATACTTTTATTAATTATTCAAGTTTTTTTTAGACCCAACAAATAAAATAGATTACATCAAATCAACTCCTGCATGGTTTAAAATTTTCTTTTACTAAAACAATATATAAATAATATCTAAATATATTTTATTTAAAAAAAATTAATTCGACCGCAATATAATACGGAACAACTAGATGTATGTTTGCTCTGTTGTTGTTTTTATTTTTAGTGGTGAATCTATAATTAAAAACAGAAAAACTCAACAACAAAAACATAAATTTAATGCTTTTACTCTTGTATTTTTTTATTATTATTAATTTTTCTT
>Ga0325405_1000673_pt1 | contig 33368 bp, 17 predicted proteins | sample PopdelMetagenome_21_FD_205663 | JGI IMG/M metagenome (GOLD analysis project Ga0325405, IMG submission 205663) | Populus deltoides microbial communities from Bellville, Georgia, United States - Xylem-Control-R2 | ecosystem: Host-associated > Plants > Phyllosphere > Stem > Wood/Secondary xylem... | reverse complement strand
AAATAAAAAGAGTGAGGACCAAACCCAAAACAAATATAAAATGGAGGACAAAACAAAATTTTTCAAGGCCCGACACAAAATTCAAGATCCGGGAGAGAGAAACGAAAGGCAAGAGAAAAAACTTCTTTGCCACCGAATCATCGCTCGCCTTGGAGCACATCCTTGCGCATCAAATGAGATGGCAATCAATTTTTCCCTGTCATTGTAATTGGCCACACGCGCCTCTGAAATAGCACGGAGGACTCTGACGTGTGCGCATCAACATATTTTATCGATTCATTAATATTTTAATAAGCAAAATTACAAAAAATGGCGTATAGGCATGCCATTAAAAAAAAAGGCCATGGTGCAAAGACTACAACTCCTTCACAAGCTACTCTTTAAATCCGGAAAGTCAAGGGTAAACAATGTAAAAAAATAATGCAAAGATAAATAAATCCTTCCCTATAATACCATTTTTTTTTAGCACCTAAAGATATAAACGTTATTTCACTATACAAATTAAAAGAAAAAAACGAAAAAACCTTTAGCAGAAAACCATTTTTTATTAGATTTCAAGAGCAAAAAAGTATTTTTATCGTGTTATAAATGTGAACAACATCTTTACCCCTGATAAATTCTCAAATGACTTTTGGATTCTGTAAAAAATACAATTTTACCCCTAATACCAAGACAATTGCATGTTAAGAGCAATAAAGAGCAAAGCTATAATTACCCTGCTTCAATTTACAATAAATCTCCAGACATGCTATTGTGAATCATTGAGGCCATTTAGTCTTTTTGTAATGTGAACAGAGATTAACTCAACTTCGACGAAGTTAAAAATAGGTGTTTCTTTTTCTCCTGTCTAGAAAACAACACATCCATATTGGATTCAAATTCAATCCTCTAACTGTTCAGGTTAGACGGCTGGTTCTTTTTGTTATTTTTTTAAAAGAAAAAAAATTCTTGAACAAGATAAAGCTGAAAATTCCAGAATTTTTCTTCAAAATATTTATGCAGAGCAATATGTTCTTAGATACCAAGCCAAAAATGTGTGCTTACCTGCTTCAGAGGAAGCCATCCTAATGTAAAGATCCTGCCCATCATCTGTATACTGTCTGATATCAATCAGGTGTTCATCAAACCAGAGAAAGCATCCACTTTTTGCGATTACATCTGAATTGGCATAAGCCATGCAAGAACAATTCTTCAAGCATTCCGTCCTGCATTCTTCCGTGGTCATGCTTATATTAACCATCCAATTATTCGCTTGAGGCACTTTAACGTTGGAATACTTGATGAATCCATCTCCATTCTTGCAATCCAATGGCATCCTTCGAACACATCCACCAGACCAATCTGCCCTTTGCCACTGTTCTTGGTTTCCCGGCATGAATCTGTCCAAACAACTACATGCAGGAGAAGTGCCAATGTTACACCTTCCATAAGCACCACATAAATTATAGTTATCGCAGTTGTCCGCGGGTGCGCTCGCGTACACAATCCAACTATTAGTTCGATCAATCCAAGTAAGCCGATTCATGATACCTTCTTCAGACAAAACCAATGTTGTAATAACAGAAATATTATACAGATCAAAAGTGAAGTATGCCTCCTTGTCATTAAAAACAAAGGTATAGTTATAAATTGGATCTGGTTTCAAATAAGGCAGACCACTAAACCCGATGCCATTCCATGGCCCTGAACGAGACTTCAAATTTGAATTATGATTGACAACCAACTCTAAACGCATGGGGTCTACCTCAAAAGTATAATCACCTGGAGAAGGATCATCTGTGCTCTTCCACGACGATATGATCACATCCAAGCCTGAAGCTATACGTCCAACTTTCATTCCTGGTAGAAATGTATTCCCCGGATGGTGGAAACTCTGCCACAAGAAATTTTCCGGGTTTGGATCATCTAGATTTCTGACAGCAAGATTTCCTGTTTCCAAAAGCTGCGCAACAGGGTTTCGAGCTTGCCTTGATATGTTGGAAGACCAAATAACACTGCTGTTCTGATTGTATAGCATGAGGATTCCCCTTTCATCGACCTTGAAAACTCCGGATTTATCAGTGATTGGTTTTTCTCTGTTGGCAACCCAAACAACTCTTCCTTTAGATATCCTGTTGTACCATATTCCCAAGTATCGTTGTGTGGAATTTCCAGGGCTGAAAAACCCCATTCCATAGTTTCCACCACTTGATACAATGGTCTCCCCATCAGTGATGTTTTGGTTTGCAGCTATGGTGTCTGCTGCCAAGGATTTTGTGAAAGAAGAAGAGAAACATAAGCAGAAAAGAAGGGTAAGGCCAAGGCGAAGGCTTTTCATCTCTGTTTCGAGCAGAATTTCTTTTAGTTTGAGACTAACCGGCAATGGCATTAAATGTGTAATGGAGACTTGGTCAGTAGCCAAGTCCTCCTCCATGATATTATATTATGTGACATATTGTTTTATTATGGTATTCAAATGCTTTATTTTTATTTGGATGATTATGACATAAGTGAGAAACTGAGATTGCTTTCCTTATTAGGGTGTTTGGGTTAGAGGTGGGGGTTGAGGTTTGGGTGTGGGACCCACTAAAAACTATGAAAAACAAGAAATATTAGCTTTTGTGGTTGAGTTTTGTGCATAATTGGGTTGTACCCAACCACAACTTCAACCACAAAAGCTAAACCAAACACACCAAGTCTTTTACCAATACAATGGTTTCCGCTCTTACGCCAGCTAGACTAATTTTTTTAAATGTAAAAAAAAAAAACATTGAGTGTAGGGATTTTTGTTTTTCTGATGTTATTAAACTCTCGCAAATAAGTAAGTCTTGAAACTCTGGCTCTTTATCAAGTGTCATTGTATAAGAGATAACTCAACGTGAATTAATTGATTTAATGAGTTTAAAGAAAATTCAGATTACCGGAGAAAGTATAAATCAACTTTTAAAAAAAACCAAGAAATTTTTTAAAAAAATATTAAGATGATGACATATTAGATAACCCGGGTCACATGTGACTCGATTCATGAATTTAACTAGGTTTAATATTTTTTTAAAAAAATCATTTTTACTTAATTATATGATAAAGCAATTTGTTCAAGACTATGATAACCCTAAACAAAGCAAAACAAAAAAAAACCATTCACGAAGTCTATTTCTCAACCAATTAGACACTTATGGATGAAATCAGGAAATGTTTTTTTAATTATTATCAACATTAAGTAAAATACCAAATTGCCCTCGAGATGATGATTCATCATTAGAAGTCAAGCTTTATAAGTTGATTTTTTCTTAAAAAAAAAAAAACCTTAGACCCAATTTAAGTGTTGTTTTGCATTTATAGGCATTATAACAACTTAACTTTGCAAAAACTAAAAATTAAACAACAATAGTAACTTTGTTCAATTATAAAATGGTTGATCCACAGTAATTGAAGGAGGATGAGTATGAAAGTCAAAATGAAAAAAAAAAAGCAAATTAATTGTTTAAACCCATACTAATTGATCCCAACAAATCTTTTAGACCTAGGTTAATTTTCTAAATTCACAACCTATGAAACTGAAAACCCGAGTTCAATTAAAAATCTCAGTTGTCAACCAACTTAATGATAAATGATAAAAAAAATATCTCAAATTAAAAAAAATAATCAAAGAAGAAAATAGAGAAAAAAAAAGGGAATGAGCAAAAACTATCTTAATTTAAAAAAAAAGATTGAAATCTGATAGAAAAAATTAAAGGAGGATGCAATTGAAAAAAAAAGAAAGATTTGAGAAATGAATTAAAACAAAACAAATAAATATATGTCGGAGGTCCGACGAGTACACACGTTATATAGGGATGAAGAGGAGGTTGAGAAGAATAAAATGACACGACAGAATTAAATTTTTGACCACTGTATTGTAGCCGCATGTGCAGCTCGAAGGCGACAGAGTGACTGACATGCTGACGCATACGACACACTCGGTAATAGCTTTTGATTTTGATTTTTTGAAAACACCACCCTACCCTCAGGACCCAAGCATTAATATGAAAAAAATATATATTTTGCAATTACAAATTAGCCCCTCCAATCAAGCTTTAAAAATTAAAATCTAAGGGTAATAGAATAATCACACTGTAGCAAAACAATATGAAAGGCCAAAAGAGACATTAAACCATAGTTAACTGATTATTTGTTATTAAGGGTGAGAAAGTCATTTAACTGTGCAAAAGATTAATTAAAAGACTAAGACACCCCTTAACAATTTAGAAATGACAAATGAATTAAAGAAAAAGACTATTTTACCCCTAAAAAGGTTCTCAAGTGAGGGTTTTTTCAAGGACAAAATCGTTAATTTGCTATTACAATCCACAGTAAACAAAGGTATATATACAATGATTTTCCTATATGGTTTTGCTTTTCATTTTAATATCAATTTTGTAGAGCATGTATAAAATATCTTAAAAAAATATGATAGATACCATTGTTAAAATCCAAGTCATTGATTCTTAATTTTTTTAATATAATAATTTTCAATTAAAAAAAACTCATAACCATCAAATAATTATTAAGAATAAAATTATTATAATTAATACTCAACCAATCAATGACCGGATTTTAATTAACATAATTTATCATGTTTATTAAAATATAAGATGATCTCAATTTGTAAAAATTTGAGATTTAGTGTGTGTTTAGAATTGTGTTGCAATGTGCTTTATAATTTTTTTTTCTTGAAAGTATGTTAAAATGAGTTATTTTAGATTTGTTTTTTATATTTTATATCAATCCATTAAAAACATCGGGCCTTTCGCGAGAGCGAAACATTGCGCTGACTCGTCTTAAGCAGGTTAAAAGATTTTTGGTTGGATAAAGAGTTACCACATAATATTATAGTTACTAGAAACCCTAGATGTCTTTAGAGATTCTAAGTAAAGGACTCGTTACGTAAAGAAAATATATTATCACTCCTAGTATGTCTTTCCTGAGGTAAGTTGTATCGTTTTTCTTTCTTAGTGGTTACTATAGTATAGAGGTGTTCTAAATTATATTACCCTACTATGGAGGATTTGCTATGATGAACAAACTTTGGTTTTCTAGATCAAAAACTTGGTTTAAAAGATCCTAACATAAAAATATATCAGGTTTAAAAGATCCTAACATAAAAATATATCAAAAGAAAGCAAACTCATTCACAACTTATGTGTCGTTAAGGAACTGAAGTTAGAAACCCAAAGAGATTTGGTTATTATTGAAATTTTATATTTTTCTTTGGTATTTCAAATTTCTATGACACTTGTACCACGAGACACATGTTGGAATATTTTCAATTATCTTTGAGGTTTCTTTCAAACAAACTTGAAATTTTTGGCTATTACGTCATTTCAAATAATATTTAGGATAAAATTCCTTACAATTTTTATCCTTATATTATAGGTGAATAAATTGTATTACTCTCAATAATATTTTGGATATTAATCTTCATACAAGTTTTTTATCCTTATATTAAAAATGAATAATAATAAATTATTATCCATAATAATCTTTTGAATATTAACCATATTATAGGTTTTTTATCCTTATATTAAAATTGAATAAAATATTTTACCAAAAATGAGTTTTTTTATATTTTTTTTGAAATGTAGGTCAAAATCCTTTGAATTCTCCAAATTGGTTGTAAAATTCATGCAATACTTTTTGTATTTCTAAACATGCAAACATATTTTTTTTGAATTTTTTTTTTAATTTTAAGACATGCTCTAATTTTTTTTTTAGGATTTTTGGCTATATACAAGAAAAATTTTATTTATTTAAAAAATTATATTTTTTATTATTAATATTTTTAAGGCTTTGTTTAGAAATAAAAACCTATTTTTTTGGATAATTGTCAAAATAGGCCTACGAGAATATTTGTTGAACACTTCTTTAAGCAAAAAAATCCTTTATAAAAAAAGTTGAAAACCAAAAAAGGCTTACCTAAATTACCCGAATTTGACCTGATTAGATTAACTCAAAATATTTGGTTCGACCATAAATTGAACTAAAAACACAAGTTTGACAAAAAAAAAAAACCAAAACAAAAATCAAAACATAAAACGAATCAAGCTTGCCAAAAACACAAAAACCCAAAAAAATTAGATCAAAACCAAGAAAAAACTAAGAACACAAAGAATAAATGAAGAACATCAAGAACATGTTGAGCAACATAAATCGAGATCTAGACCAAATATGAACAAGCAAAAGACATAGGCATGCTGGAAATCAATTGCTAAACAATAATCAAGCATCAAACATCAACAATTATCAATCAATAATCATAATTTGATGAAAATAGGTTTTGATGCAAAAACAAAACCTTATAATTAAAACTCAGAAAAAATAGTTATTGATGCAAACTAACCTTAGATCATTGATTAATCAAGTTACTAAAAATTTCTAGTGCAAATAATTATATCAAAACTGGTCCAAATCATAGAGTCAAGATAATGTTCTTTCCAAGAACACTGCCCGTAAAACTTAGAAAATGAAGAACAAGCTGCCAACCCAGAAATGTGCATACCAAGCCCTAAACCATGCTTTTTTATTCACATAAACCATACCACTATAGTTACACTTGTTTGAGCTAAAACAAACAACACCAAAATATCAAAATCATGCATGATGTTTTAATTTTCAAAACTGTCAAAACTAACAGCATGCATATTCAACCATTTTAAAGTTCAAAATTGATATTTTGACACTTAAAAGGATTTGGACAAAACCGAAGAGCCTAGAATATGTATTAAAAACCTAGAAAAAACATCAACAACCCTACTACCATATTTGACAGATTTCAAATATATCTTATTTCATAAAAATGTAAAACAAACTTTATGCAATTTTACCCCTAATTAAACCAATGTCAATCCCTAAAGTTCAGTTTGTTTTTCAATGTGGTCATTGGATACATATATGTGAATTTTGACCTTTAATTGATCAATAAATTTCTAATTTTTTTCAATTTGACCCCGATTAAACTAAAACACATGCTTCTTGCAATTATGCTCTCAATAAATTCAATTAAACCCTGCAAAATTTCAATTGAGTCCTTAAACATATAATTTTGAATTTTAATTCCCAAATTCAAGAGGCCTTCACCAGTCCATATATATATATATATATATATATATATATTTCCAACGTTTCCAACTTTTTTTTATTTCTTTTGATGAGTTTTTGATTTATTTTCTATTTTCTTATTTTTTTTTTGTATATTTATGCGCATCTCAAAATAAATAACAACAAAAACCATAGAAAACACATCAATTTAAATTTTTTAAAGCAAAAAAATCTTTTTAAAAATACCCAAAAACAAAAATAGAAGCTCTCCCAATCACATCATTTGATAATTGGTAGGAGATTTTTCTTTACTTTTATTCATAATAGTTTGGACAACATAGATTTTGCAAGGCGCAGGTCAGTGCACAGGCATTTGGAAGTTATCTTTGGCCCCCGGGCACCACACGTGCCGTGCGGCAATGGATTGCAATCGGCAGCATCTTGCCATCCACACACAACACGCCTTGACTTCTAGACATAACTGATGACTTTTCCAATCTTCATATGCAATTAATTTGCAGCTACCGCGGTTGACTGCCTTTCCGAGCCTGACATCTTTGAATTCACTCATAAATTATGGCTGATAGCCAATCTTCATATGTAATTCATTTCGACCCTTGACAATTGTATGCTGACCGTACACTTTTTTCAAAAAAGAATTCCTGGAAAATATGGACTTGTCCGAGCAGTTGATACATATCATCAATCAATTAAAAAACAGTAAAAATTAAAACTACATGTTCTGTCAAATCTTTTTTCTTAAGAACATCAAATTAGGTTTTAATAAGACTCTGAATTGAATTGGTTAGTTAAATTCTAGATTATTTTTTTTTAATTCAATCTAGACTAAGATCTAAGTCGGTCGTATATTATGTTGACTTGTCAGACCAAATGGGATTAATAATTGTAGGAAAAACTAAAATAGGGCGAAGATTGTATGACACATGGCCTTTACTTTTTTTTTGTTTTTTTTTTTTTGGTAAAAGGCATATGTTGAGATTAAGGTTCAAGAGACAACTAATTAACAAAACACTGTAAAGTATGGCTAAATCACTATTGGAATACTCATAAAACACTATTAATGTTTTGTGTTTTTTTTTTTTTTTAGTTATTTTTTAAATTTTACCCTTTATCAACTCAATCTTTTATATTTTTAGGGTTTTTTTTTCAATTTAATCCTTCAATATTATGATATTTTGAGAATTATACTTCATATTGTTTTTTCAATTTTCTTTGTGTTAGGTTATATAGTTTTATGAATTTATTTTTTTTCTTGATTTCAACCTTCAACATTAGATCTGATATATTAGAAACAGAGTTTTATATTTTTTTTAATTGTTTTTTTATGAATTTATCCTAATCTCATGACATATATCGTAGACTTAACAGGTTAACCTGAGTTGATCCTATTTATTTTTTAGGGTTACATTTTTCTAATATTTTTTTGTTTTATCTCTTAGTATTGGATTGGTTGGAAATTAGGCTTAGTCATTTTTTATGGGATTATCCGGATCTCATTACCCAGGTCACCGGTTTGAAAAATTGACTAAGGTTAACTATGCTCATTTTTTTTATTCCTTTTTCAATTAGGCTTTATAATTTTTTTTTAATGGGTTATCCTAATCTCATGACCCGAGTCGAGAGTTTGATAGGTTAACCTGAGTTAACTCAATTTATTTTTTGGGTTTTTTTAATTGAATATTTGTTTTTCAATTTCACCTTCCAACAACTCAATCTTATTTTTTTATTTAGTTTTTTTTCTAGTTTTATCTTTTAATATTAGGTGTTTGAGAATTGACATTGGTAATTTTTTTTCATTTGTTTTTTGTGGAGTTATCATGGTCTTATGGATTTAGTTTTTTCTTTCTCGATTTCAACGTTCATCATTGGATCTGTTGAAAATAGAACTTTGTTATTTTTTTAATTTTAATTTTTATAAAGTTATTTAGGTTTTATAACTTAGATCATGAGTTTAACATGTTAGCTCGAGTTGACTTATTATTTTTATGTTTTTAGTTTTTTATTTATTTCATCATTCAACATTGAGTTGGTTGAAAATTAAAATTCATAATTTTTTTATTTGCTTTTCATGGTGTTATCTTGATTTTAAGACTCGGATTGTTGGTTTAACAGGTTAGCCTGGATATTTTGTTTTCTCTTTTAAATTTAATATATTTTTTTCAATATTATCCTTCAACATTATGTTGATTAGAAATTGATCTTCATAATTTACTTTGATTTTCTTTTTTATAAGATTATCAGAGTCTTATAATAGGGGTCAAAGATTTGGCAAGGTAGCTTAAGTCGATTTAATATGTCATTGTATTAATATTTAAAAACAAATATCATGTAATATGTCGTCATATAAATATTAAAAAAAATCATTTAATATGCATTATATTTTGAGTTCATTATTTTTTTATTGTATAACACATTAGCAATGTTTGAATATTATTTTTAAGTAAAAAACTTGATTCGTTCCACAAAGCAACATTAGCCAATTATCTATTTGTATTGCCAAAAGTTGAGTCATATTTTACTTTGTAGGACAAGAAGAATACTATACACCGTTGCAATGCTTTTAGAGCCTGTTCATTTTTGCAATGGAAAAGTGCTTTTGAAAAAATTGACTTTTTTTCTTTAAATTATTATTATTTTGTTATTTTTAGATTTTTTTTTTGATGTGTTGATGTCAAAAATAAATTTTAAAAAAGAAAAAAAATATTTTGATGCATTTTCAAATGAAAAGCAATTTGTAAAGCAATCACTACGACAATATCAAATAGGCTCATAATTGGGGGTAAGAGTAGGCATTAATAACTGTGCCAAAAAAAAACTTCTTTGTCCATTTCTATCGTTTTATTTATTTTTATTTTTTTCTATTTCTATCATAATTTTTTTTATTTAATCATTTTGTAATCTAATTACTTGAGATAAAGTTTTACAATTACTATAGAAAGATAAAAGTAAAAGAGAGAGGATTGCAATATAAAACACAAAGAAAATATGTGGTCAATCTCAAAGTTTTTAGAATTTTTATTTTTGTTTATTTTTCAATTCTCATGTTTGAAAAAGAAGAGAGAAACTCGATGACAAACAAAGGAAAAATAAGGTTATCGGTTGAGCACATTCCAGCCATAAAAAAAATATGTGTCAATTAGTTTTTGTTCTCGAGGAAATTTTAATTGAGGTGTTTTTTTCCCCTCTAAACATGGTTGAAAAGGTAGATCGGTTCCGTTTGATTTATTTTGATTTGATTAATTTTTATTTTTAGTGTGATTTTTTGATCTTTTAGGGTTGTTAAGTGGAGGCGCCAATGCAACAATTTGGCGTGACGGCAGGTGGCTTGGAGAGTGGCCTGCTGTCGGAAAATCTCTCACTGTGAGTGCTATAGAGAGCTGTCGTGGGTTTTTGGTTGTTGTTGGGGACGCTCGATCTGCCCTCTGGCGAAGGTGGGGTGCTGTGCAGCGGCGGCTTGCTGGTGGAGAAGATGAACAGTGTAGATCCCTTTTTTTTTTCAATTAGTAGGACGTTTTTTTTAACAGTGAACAATTATTTTTTAGATCAAACCAGATCTAGGGTTTAGTATAGACATGTAAATCGTTTAATTGTAAGAACAATTAAAACCCTAGCTCTGATACCAAATTTGACGCAGGACAACAAACAAAAGAATTAAAGCCGGGAAAAGAAAGAAGCTTTTAGAGAAGAAGCTGAGAAGAGAAAGTAGAGAAAGAGAAGAAAGGGGATTGGAGATATGCAAAATTTGTAAATTTTCATTAATCATCAAAAGTCCCTTAACATTTAGAAAAGTGGGATATAAATACTAAAACCCTAACTAGAACAAGCGTTTGGGCTTATAGCCCACTAAATAAAATACCCAACAATAATTAAATCAAACTCAACAAATAAAACCAAATTAGCAAACCTTAACTAAAAGTTCATATAAATTAAACCCAAAAACGTAAGTTAAAGCCCATTCTTTCAATTGTTTGGGCTATCCTCCATCGTCTATGATCATTCACGTGCATAAATAATATTTTGGGTTCGGTGTCCCCATCAAGATGCAACCATGTAAAACACAATTCAACCCTAAAGTTTTCATGACCTAATTAGTGATATTGTTTGTGGGAAATTTAACAAAAGTTGGTTCATTCATCACCATAAATTCTTTTCATGGTTGAAGACTTATAAACTTCAGGACAATGGAGAGTAACTAAGCTCCACAATACAAGGACACTTGTTTTTCAAGATCTCCACCACCTTTCTCAACAAGTAAAGGTGCTCAAGGATGTTTTTCTAACTATACAACAACAACTCCATGCTCTTCCACTATTTTAACAATAAACATAATAAATAACCCTAGTGAATGCATATAAACAACTCTAGTTCCTTGAAGGAACAAGGTAGAACAATATGCAAGTAAGTAGGTATAAGAATACTTATATTCTAGCCACTCTTGATTTAAATGAGTATACCTATAATGTGTGAAAAATCCTAGATCTTGTAATATAATTTAGTAATGTCATGTGTAAAGTCCTCCTAATAACATTCCAAGTATCTTTTGTAGTGTGGTACCATAACCTAAAACCTAGCTCTATTATTAAATTTCATGATCTTAGCGTCAAACTCATCTCCTTGAGCTTCATTCATGATTGATTGACATTCCTTAAGCTTATAACAATACCTTTTACCACCACACATGTTGAGGTATTGACTACCATGAAGAGAAAATATATAATTCATGCGATACCCACCTCTTAAGAAGAGTGGAATAAACATAAGGAATCCCAATGATATTTTTTTCTTTCATCATGACCATTGTCATGATAATGAGAAATGACATGCCCTAAAAAAAAAGATATAAGAGTAATCTCTAGGGATTATGTCCAATAATTTCTAAGAAAGGAAATGCAACTTGAACAAATAGAGAAAGATCTCTACAATGCATTACCTGAGATCATATAATCTCTAGAAATTATATCTCCAATTGCATAAGAAAATATTTTGAACTTTCTATAAAATCAACAGTGTTTCTCAATATTTCCAATGTCTTCAATGAAAATCTTCATGTCTTCGATGAAATCCACGACAAGATATCTATAACCTAATTCTTCATGTCTCCAATAATATCTTCATGATGAGACCTCCATGTCTCCAACAAAAATGTCCAAGAGAATCTTCACATCTCCTAACATAATGCTTTGACACTGCTTTCATAATCACAAAGCATTCTCCACTTTTTAAATAATAATGTTCTTTGCTTTAAGAAAAACAAGAAAATTGATCAAAATATCATCTCTCGTGTAAGAAATTTCTCATCTCTCTTACATACAAGTTAACAAAAGTCATAACAAGGTAATATGACATGTATAATTTTCCTTCCCTCTTACCTCTACTAGTTAAGTCTTTTAAACATAAATATTTAAAAGACTAGGGCACAAATGATGGTGCACTAAATATAATACCAAAAAAATCCTAGTCATTCGGGCTAGGCTTGAATGGCTTTGTCACTTCACCAAGCCTAAACAGGTTATTTGCCACGGTTTTTAGGCCTCGATCCAATACTAACCTCTATACATGTATCTCAATGTATTTTATAAATTTGAGAAGTTAAAACAGCGTTACGCACCGCTTACTAGTGCTCTCCAAGTTTTCTATGTTGAGTAGAGGGACCTTTTTTCACTTTCATGATTATTTCCTACCCACACATCACCTAAAGGGACATTGCCAAACAACAACCCTCTCAATAATGACATCTTAAGGGCCACTAACAATCACTAACCCTTTCGCTATTGGCATAACAAGACGCCACAACCAATAGCAAACACCAAATTCTCCGGCAATTATAAAACAACCAACAACTTACTAAGAGATACTTGTAACTCTTTCACATTCGTTTATTCAACAATCATACACTTTCTATGTTTTCCATTCTTCTTTTCTTTTAAGCACGTGCTCCTCTTACATTTACTCACTTGAGTACCAAAGGTCTTCTATTATGTTAAAAGACTAGGTTAGCGGGAGAAAACCAAGTCTAGAGACAAAACCTACATTGAAACCCATGCACTTCAATCCAAAACACGACTGTAAAAAGCCTAATTCAATCTTGAGGTTTTCATTGTCTCAATGCAACCGGAATTTGTACTTTATGCCATTTTAATCTTTCTGTATCGTTATTCATATGCATGCCTTCTGTACAGAGTCTTGAATTATTAGAGAAGAACTTTACAGAAGGCATAAAAAAAAAAGAAAAGAACAAATATCACTTGAAAGCAGAGCTTCCATTTAAGCGTTTCTCCTACATGTCCAAAGGCATATGGACTCGATAAAAAAAATGGAACCCATACAAAGTACATAGCAGAAAGGGCCGAGAGAGACTGGACCCTGGCCACAAGGGCTCACGCATTTGATGGGCTCGTTATAAAAGGCCCAATCCAAAAAGGAAAAGTTCTTGTGATCTCAGCATTGAGCGTGGACTCTTTGACGGTAAATGGTCAGCTTCACGCAGATTGACCAGACGGCCTGCCCCTCACGTCAAAAAGTTGAAACTAAATTTCATACACCATGACATCATACAGGTTGATAATGGAGAAAAAAGTATGCAATTGGGATTGCATGCAGAGAAATTAATCTTGGTTGATGCACAAAATGATATATATATATATATATATTGTTTAGAGTTCTAATCCAAAGAAAAATCATAAAAAATATTTTTTGTAAATATATTTCTATAAATGTAGATAAAGAATTAATCTTGACATGCCAAAAACAACTGAAGTAGAATCACAGAAATGAAATTTGCAAGTTGTAACCTGCAATTACATCATTTGGCAATTTGTAGACTAAATAATCGTAATTTCCTTTTTTATAAGAAAATTTATTTTAGGGAAAAGTCTTTATTTTTCGAACAATAACAGATGTTAATGTCCAAGATTGTCCACGAAAGTCCACAAGAGAATACCTTCTTTATACAAATTGTCCATTCTACCCCTACTTTCCATCAGGAAGTTCCCAGGAACAGGCCTGCAAGCTTCCCGTAGAATGACCACCTTACCCCCGATCAACCTTCCCCGAAACTCATAGGTGCTAGGCCGCAGTTCCCCGGGGAAAAAGAACGTGGTCTTGACCTTCCTTCCTTCATGACCTGTCCCATAGCTGTCTCCCATGGCCTCTCCTTCTTCGAAATCCCAATTCCCTATCTATATATGAACCAAAGCCATGAACCTAAACAGCCATCTCTCAAATACCCATAAACCAAGTTTCTATTTTCCTCTGTTTACAGTTCACACCTTTCTTTATATAGAAAAATGGCTTCTTCTTCAAATTTTGAAGATTTCTTGCCTCTGATGGCCAACAAGCTAGGTGGTGACGGTCTTGTAGGAGAACTATGCAACGGTTTCAATCTTTTGGTGGATAGTGAAAAGGGTGTCATCACTTTTGATAGTCTTAAAAAGAACTCAGCTTTATTGGGTTTGCAAGATTTGAGTGATGATGATTTAAGGTGTATGTTAAGAGAAGGTGATTTTGATGGTGATGGAGCACTTAATCAGATGGAGTTTTGTGTTTTGATGTTCAGATTGAGTCCTGAGTTGATGGAAGAGTCTCAGTTTTTGTTAGAGGAAGCACTTTTACAGGAATTCAAACATTATTGCTAATTTTTTTACATTTTTTTTTACTACAATTGTTCCCATTTTATGGGGATATATCTTATCTTTCTCTTTATTTGTTGTAATGACTTGTATTAGTGGATCATAGAATATAGGGAACAAAAGATTAGAAATTGAAACAAGTTGCCATTTTCACTCCAGTGTTATCTTTTTATCTTTTGTCTTTGTTATTATGCTTCATAATGACATGATCTCGTGCTTAATTTAGTGAGTTTGATTGAAATTAAGGTATTTCGGCGTTCCAGCGATTACTGTATGTTTAGTATTTTCTTATGTTGTTTTCCTCGAAAAGCAGAAGAAGAGGATGTACTTAGTTCTTCCTATCCAGTGTTGTGGCCCCTACAATCTACTTAGTACAGAATTGATAGGCTGCAGATTACAGACTCTATTCTGGATCCTAAAATCACATACAAGTGCTTCCTGGAATGTTGGGCAACTAAGTTTATGTGGAAAAACCGTGCACGTTAATGGAAATAAAACAATTTTTTTCTTTTGGAGTGGGAATTCATACACGAGCATCCGATCCCAGTCTAGACGTTTGAATAGGTACTAATGCTGCAGTCCCTTGTAGATTTAGATTTTGATCAGTCACTGAATTGAATCTGCATGCTTTGACGCTTTAAATAAATCAAGCATGTGTTTTTTTGTTCTGTGAGAAGCAAAAGGTTGCTAGCAAAATTAGAAGACTTAAAGTTTAGATAACAGAAAGAGTTGTAAGTTTTGAGGCTCTGAATCACAATCCTAAAGTGTTTAATTAGGGGGTCAGAAGTTGTTGCCTCCTGGTATTGAGCAACAGACGAACCAGTTCTAGATAAAGCACGACTAATGAGGCATATAGTTTTCTTTGTGGTGTAGGCACTTGCTTCTTTGGTTTTCAATCAATGAAATTTCATATGAGACTACATTTTAGCCAAATTCTGCTCCAATATAGATACATTAACTTCATCGGTCTTGGCTGTAATGGTGAACAGAAAAGCAGAAGTCAGTATTGTGGCCCTGCCCATGCTAGATTGCACTTGTTTTATCAGAATACTTCTTCTTCAACTTTCAACTGATGATAGTCTACCGTGCTTCTAACAACGTCAAACTAACTTCACTTTTTGAGTAAGCTTCAATCTGGTTTGATGAACTTTCCTGTTCAAGTGGATTCTTTCCCATGAAAAATAAGGTTATTAAGTCTGAGGCAATGGATTTTCATAGTTGACATTTCAGCCTATCTTCTGCTCTTTGTTGCACCCATAACAAAGCCACATGAATGCATCTTAAAACTTCAGATGTATTCCTAGATGAGCTAAACTTTCACCAATCAGTTCCAATGGTGCTCCTTTTATCCAAAGTATCCATGCCTAAGAAAACAAGGCAATAGGTCATGTCGCAACAGAACAATTGTTGTTAGAAACTCCAGATAAACAAATATGTATATTGTTGAGTAAACAAAAGAAAGCATCCTCAATGTAATCTCTGTCTGGAGCCTTGATGGAGATAAAAGAAGGCCTCGAGCAGTTCCGCCTATAATGTCCATACACTTACTCCAATCCAGCAAGGCAGCAACTTTCTTTTTGTTTGGTCTGATCAATTGTCATCCATGTTAGTCTCTGATTAACAACTTGACATGATATAGAACTAAAATGTTGTTGATTCGGACAGGTATTCGTACCAAAAATAAAAGAGTTTAAACTTTTGTTGGCCATATATTAACATATTTTTATCTTCATGAATGCAGCAGCCACGAGGCCTTACGAGATTGTGGAGCTGAAGCTCAGCAATTAATATAATTTCATTTCTTAACTCGTCCAACCCTTGAACAAAACTCTTCGAAAGCCTTTTCACCGCTATTTCTTGTCCTCCAATCAAAATATGCCGTATGTCTAGATGATATGTTCCGGTTGGTGATTCTTTTGCTACTTACGCACAGGTCCAGAACCACCTTCTCCTAACTTGCTACTGCATGAGCTATAGAACTTAAATCAAATATTGGTAACTCCATGTCCCCTTTTCTTACTTCTTCAAATCTATTATTCTTCATAAGATTCCTCCTCCACATCCAAGAGATCATTCCTGCAATTAGCCTGCCCGTGCCCAACAAAGCCGTGCTCGCAATTATTCCTGCTTTCTTCTTCTCACTCAAGTTCCCTTTTTTCAAGTTGCACCTGATTGCAGAGAAGAATAATTAGAAGCAACTGAAAGTCTCCCTAGTTCAAGATTTCCTTCGTAACTACAGCTCGAATTAAATCTGGGAATTTTTTATCTAGAGTTGAGGGAAACGGAAGAAGAAAAAATGAAGCGGAAGTTTATCATAATTATGTTTTGAAGAGGGAAAATTAGCACAAGCACTGCAAGAGCATTTCTTCAAGCATAATCTCTCACATTCCCTATGACCAATGCTCTTTTCAAACCAGGAAGAAGATGTAGCTGACAGCATATTGGCAGTATACTTGTGAAAGCCATCTTTATCACAGCATTTCAGTGGAGTCCTTCGAATACAACTATCTGACCAATCTGAAAAATTCCAATCTCCCACGACTTGGGCGTGAATCCATCCAAGCATATATATATAGGAGTTCTACTTATCTAGCAGCGTGTTAGTGATGCAGTATAACAGAAATCCTAAAACTGGGATTTCTGAAGCTCTAAGATCACAATCTTAAATTGTAGAGAGGAAACTCTAATATATTCTGAAAACGTAATAATTCATTAGAATGACTTGAAAATAATACACCAATTGTTTTTATAGTACCAACAACCAACCTAGCCAATATAGAAAAAAAAAAAACTAACCAGGAAATAAAATCCAGATATAACGATGAAAAATAATAAAAAGTTCAAAACCAGCATTTTCCAGGCCTCAATTGAGGGGTGTTTGACCTCAGCTGGTGCAAGCTGCTTACCTCACATGGAACAGGGCCTATAGAACCTTTTCCTCAAATTTCAGCTTCATCCAAAAGTTAGATTTAATGTTACGACTGTTTTTGTCATACTGGACTTCTTCAACGTCAGTTAGGTCTACAATCACCCAATCTTGAGCTCGTTCATTCCATGTGTAGCTCTGAAAAAGGCCCAATGGATTTAGTGTAAGCCTTGAAGAAACTGAACTTCCATCCTATGCTCGAAATAAACCTCTTTGCTGTCGAACACAAATTCATTTGTGGAAATTATATTAGGTTTCAGTCTAGGATTTGATGTAAATTTTATGCCATCCCTTGACCCCGTTCTAAACTCTGTTTTATTCCCTCTTCAAAAGTAGCTGTGGATACCCGTGAGGAATCTATACCAAACGAAAACAGCTCTTCCAAGATGACAGATACCTTTCAATCCGTGTTAAGAAGTTGATTCCCATTCACATTCCAGGTAGTAAGGTATCACAAGGATGATCAAAACTTTGCCACGGAAAGTTTGCAGAGTTATCATCATTTCCTGCTCTTACAGCAAAATTTCACCACTCCGAGAACCGTGCAACTGGATTCTGCCTATTTCTTGATGCATTTGAATTTGATGACCAAACAATATGGTTTTTGGTATTGACTTAAATTATAAAAAGTTTAAATTATATGCATGCCGAAAGAAGTTCTATCTAGTAAGTTTGCTTTCATAACCAGGAAAGAACACAATCATCCTAGCGAGTCCTCGTAATGAGATTATCGTTTATTTCTAACCTATGAGAATTTATGTACATGCATCTTGCTGGTGTCCAGTACTTTTCTATCATTATTTGCAATTTGGTCATCAGAAGAACAAAACTGAGCTTAAGATCCAAAATTCAAATTCATCCGTCCCGTATGGGCTGTGGCATGCAGCTTTAAGCTGAGATTGATACTGGAAAGGCAAATTTAACTCCTTCACTGACGCAAGGGAAGTCAGTCCTCGAGAAATACTGCTATTCTATTGTTCTAACTTCTATGCCCTTCTAAAACGGCATCCATTGCTGCCACTCGATGGTTTCTGCCAAGGTGCGACCATTTCTACATGTACCTTTCAGCTGTCGCTTTCAAGTGAGTGTGTTCCAGAACCATTGTCTACGTTTTGGAGAATTTCTATATGTATCTTCGTGATGCCAGTGCCATGCCAAAACAACCATGAACACAGTCTACAATGATGGCGTTTGATGCGCTTTACTGTCCGTATCATGATGATGAGACACGTGCAGGAAAAAAATCAGTGATTAAGCTCTAGCAACGCGTTTTTTTTCCCTTCCATTTTCCTCTCTTTCCTAAAATCCTGGTCGTTGCAAAAAAACAAAGAAGTTTGGTTTTTTTTTTTTCTGATTCAAATAAATTTTTTATTCTTTTGATTGTAATTGTAATGTGTTTGATCTTGAGTTATTTATTAAGTTATTATTTTTTCAATTCTATCCGCATGATTCGTGTCACAAGTTCTAAAGGTTGGATCAAATTAACTTCGGTTATTTTTTTTATTTTTAATTTCATTCATCATTATTGGGTTCGTTAAAATTATATATTCTTTGTTTTTTTAACCTTATATTTCTATAGAGTTATTCTAATATTATGTCTCAAGTCAAGGATTCAGCAGGTTTGACTCATACCTTTTTTTATTGCTTTTTAATTTTGTCTTTCAACATTAAGTTGGTTTAAGAATTGAGTTTTGTAATTTTATTAAGTTTGCTTCCATAAAGTTATTCTAGTCTCACAACTAAATTATAGATTTGGTTTGAATTTTACTAATTAAAGTTGAATGATAAAAGATTTTCATTTCCAGTTTTTTCAAAGGATTTATTTTTAAGAATTTATCTATGTTTTAGATGATTCTATACCCAAGCATGATTAGTCAGGTTTGGGAGTGAGGGGTGGTTTATCCCTACCACTTTTTGATTTTTTTTTTCTGATATGAACCCTTGAAATATAGGGTGATTCAATTGACAACACTTTCTTTATTTTCATCCATTTTTCTTTTAAATAACAAGTTAATTGCACAGGTTTTCTTATAAAACATTCAGTGGAGCTTGTTATGTTAACTTTAAAACATTATTATAATTGCAGTAACTTCGAATTTATCAAATAATAAGATAATGACTATTTATGATTGAAATAAATATGGATATTTATTACATTGCACTCATTTAAAAATGATTTATTTTGTACTATTTAAGGATAAAAAAATTTGAGACAACAAAAACAGATTAGACAGGAAATGAAACAGAAATAAAATTGTATTTAATATTAGTATATAAGATATAATTATTTTTATATCTTATTTGGTTATAATGAACATGATATAAAAAAATATAAAAAAATATATTTTATCCTTAATATTTATTACTATAAAACTTATATATTTTAAAAAATAATTAGGTATGATATGTTGACCCTCACGTCCTGTGATCTTGGTCTTTTCTCGGGTCAATTTTCAAGTTGAGTTTTAAAATTATAATAATAATAATTTTTATTTTTATATTGACTCTCCTGACTTGTGACATGGGTTTTGCCTATATTCAATTTCGGAATCAGGTTTTAAAACTATAATAATAATCATTTTTATTCTTATATTGACCCGGTCAACGGTAAATCCAACTCGTGACTCGGGTCTTGCCAATGGTCGACCCATGAGTCAGGTCTTAAGACTATGATTATAATTATTTTTATTCTTAAACTAACTCAAATCAACCCAACTCGTGACCTGGGTCATGTCCTCAATCAATTCTTGAGTTAAGTTTTAAAATTATAATAATAACTATTTTTATCCTTACATGTTTTAAGTCCATAATTTTAAAATTAAAAGTTTTTTTACAAGGATATTTTAAAGATAAAAAAATAATAAATATTTTCTATAGAAACAAATCTCCTCTATTCTTTCCTCGTATAGTAATCAATCTCTATCTAAAATACCGACAAATCTTTTTTTAAAAAAACAATTATACTTAATTTTGCATATCTATCATAATTATTGAACAGTTATATGTAAACTAAAAATAAAATTTTATTGTGATATTATCAATATAATTAAAAAAAATTAGGGTAAAAATAATGTTTATATGACAAGTAAATCACTTCGAGTTTTTTTTTTTCTTTTCATTTTTTTATAAGAGCAATTTGATGAACAACTCCTGTTCCAGTTTCAAATGATAATCAACTCAGTCAATTCAATCACACGTACACCATTAATTATTCGGACTTCTGCTGTCATTTCAACTTATATGCTTCATTAATATATATAATTTTTTCAAAAAAGCAATCTTTTCAAACAAATAAATTAAAATGGAAAGCCCGATAAGTTGAAAAAGTTTCTGTAAAGTGTTTTCACCCTTGGATTCTTTTTCTTCTCTTTTAATTATTATAATTTTGTTTCACAAAATTAATGTTCAGATAATTATAAAATAGTATTTAAAATTATAAACACTCAAAATATTACGAGATGTTATGAACATTGTTTCCACCTTAATTTTTTTTATTTAATCATTTTACTTGTTATTTAATAATTATAGTTTGGTTTTGAGAAATTGATGCTTAGTAAACTATATAATAATATTTGGAATCATGAACATACCAGACAATATGAAATCAATAAAATATAAAAAACAAAAAAACAATATAAATGCAACATAAAAGAAAAACACAGTCTATTGTATGTTGATAATTACCCACAATATTTTTTTTCTTGATTTTATTTTTGTCACTTAACTTTTTATATTCTGAATTTAATCCTCTCACACTAAGTTGATTTGAAATTGTATTTAATGTTTTGTTTTGACTAGTTTTATTATGGAGTGGGTGTGTGTGTATATATGTATATATATTCCTTTTGAAGATAACAGTGCACGATCTAAAGGTGTAATAGTATAATAATATCAATACCTAGAATAATTAGAGGATAATCAGTTAAGTTAGTGAATAGCAAGACAAATTATTAATTAGGATATAATAAATTAAAAATATTTAATAGTTTATAACTTGAAGTAATTATAATTATAATATCTTCAAATAACTGTACAAGTTGCTAATTTACTATAATGAAACTATCATAAAAAATAAACACGCGATAATTTTATGATATTTTCAATGACTATTTAATTTTGTGATTTTTAAGGAAAAAAAATGACACTTGCATGTTATATATAATGGCTAAATTGGATAAAATAAAACACCCTATCTAATTAAATGGTTGAAATCAGGGGGGAAAAAGTAATCTAGGAAATGTAAATTAAAATGGGCTATAATTTAGAGCGTAGATATTAATTTACAAGTAATTAGGCTATAGAAATAATTCTTTTGCGAGGATATTTTGGAGGTCAGAGATCCTGTAGAAAATCAACGAAGATGGCGGTTGAGAAGAGACGACACAAGAAATGACAAGGTAATTTGCTTGCAATTTATCAACACTCGACAGTGGCCCTACTTGGGATGCATCAACTCCCAGTATTTATATATCTTCACAATTAGCAACTAGGTATGAAACAGCTTAAACACTTGGCATCAATGGATATGATCCTTGCATTCGTATTTATCATTACAAAACTACTTTTATTCCTGTTCAAGTTCTCCACTGCCCTTGACAGCATTAGTCCATCAGAATTTATGATTGATGGCAAGACATTGGTCTCCGAAAAGGGAACTTTTGAACTGGGGTTTTTTAGTCCTGGCATTTCCAAGAAAAGTTACTTGGGAATATGGTACAAAAATATCCCAGTTAGAACCATTGTTTGGGTTGCAAACCGGCGCAATCCTATTAATGATTCCTCTGGCTTGTTGAAGGTAGATAACTGCTGCAACATTGTACTTCTTAGCAACAACACCAATACTGTTGTTTGGTCTTCAAACTCAACGAAAAAAGCAAGCAGTCCGATATTGCAACTTCTGGATTCTGGGAATCTAGTCTTGAGGGAAAAAAATGATGGAAGTAGTGGACTCTTATGGCAAAGTTTCGATTATCCATGTGATACAATGTTACCAGGAATGAAGTTTGGATGGGATTTAAGGACAGGATTTGATTGGCGTCTATCATCTTGGAAGAGCTCAGATGATCCATCTCCTGGAGACTTTACAATGGGGATCGAACGAGAGAGTATCCCCGAAGTAGTAGCCTGGAAGGGCTCGAAGAAGCACTACAGGAGTGGTCCATGGAATGGCGTTGGATTTAGTGGTTCTGCAGAGGTAAAGCCTAACCCAGTTTTTGATTTCATCTTTTTCTCAAATGACATGGAGGTGTACTATAAAATTAACCTCAAGAGTGAGTCTACAGTGATCTCAAGGTTAGTTTTGAACCATACTACCTACGATCGTCAGTGCTATACATTGAATGAAGAAACTCAAACTTGGGTGCTCCAAGTTTCTGTGCCAAGAGACCGCTGTGATAATTATGGCCTTTGTGGTGCAAATGCAAATTGCATTTTCAATGCCATACCGGTTTGTCAATGTTTGGAAGAATTCAAGCCCAAGTCACCAGAGGAATGGAACAAAATGGACTGGTCTAAAGGGTGTGTGCGAAATAAGGAATTAGACTGTCAGAAAGGAGATGGATTCATCAAATTTGATGGACTCAAATTGCCAGATGCTACACATTCTTGGGTCAACAAAGATATGAATCTCCAGGAATGCAAGGCTAAATGCTTAGGAAATTGTTCCTGTATGGCCTATTCAAATTTAGATATTAGAGGAGGAGGGAGTGGATGCGCTAATTGGTTTGGTGATCTGATGGATATCAGACTGGTTCCGGGTGGAGGCCAGGAACTATACATTCGGATGCATGCTTCCGAAACAGGTATGTTGTTGCCATAGTTTTTGTTAATCCATAAGCATGTGAAAAAGCCACTGAAATTAACCTTAGTTTCCTTGATCACAACTTCATTGATTCAGTTTTAGCTGACATCCAAGTCTTCTTAATTTGCATCGTCAGGAGACCGTGAGGCTAAAGCTAACATGAAGATTGCTGCGATAGCTACAGCTTCCGTTGCCTTAATCTTGGGGATAATAACGATCAGCTATCATATCTTGAAAGAAAAGGCAAAGTCTGCAGGTAAAGTATCCTAGACTGGTCACCTTCACTAAATAAATGACCGTCATGTTTGTTATATATTGGAGTTATAAACTTGTACAAACAAACAGCAGAAAAAATATATAATTACATAGAGGACACATTCTTCTGTAAATTGTAAAAGAAAAACACAAAGAGAACGTCAATCTTCAATCAATTCAATTTCTGAAACTAGAAAAGTAGAAACATTACTGTTCTGTGTTTTAGTTCATTTTGGTATTGACTCGCAGATGATATTAGCTAATTTGGATTCATTTAATGTTTTAATCATTTTCAGCACTTCGAAAGTTTTCTTCAATAAATGAACCTAATGTTTTAATATTTTGTATCCTTCTTTTCTAATCTTTTAATATTTGACATGGTGCCTAGGAAATACTTCATTTGAGAGAACAGAATCCGACTGGGAAATTGATAAGAACAATGGTGGGCAGAGGGAAGACATGGAGCTACCACTATTTCCGTTCTCAGCCATAGCTGATGCCACCAACAACTTTTCAGTCAACAATAAGCTAGGAGAAGGTGGATTCGGACCTGTCTACAGGGTAAACTTCCAAAAAAGTAGGGTTTCTATAAGAGCAATAAAGCATATTGTTTTATGCAGAGCGTCACAAGTATTTTATAAATTTTGTCCTTTAGGGTAAGCTAGAAGATGGACAGGAAATTGCTGTGAAGAGGTTATCAAGGTGTTCTGGTCAAGGATTCAATGAGTTCAAAAATGAAGTCATACTAATTAACAAGCTTCAGCACAGAAATCTTGTAAAGCTTCTTGGTTGCTGCAGTCAAAGAGAGGAGAAAATGCTGATTTATGAATACATGCCTAACAGAAGCCTGGACTTCTTCATATTCGGTACACTACGGATCCCTTTTAACCTGATAAACATAGCTGTCCTATGGTCTTGATAATAAGAAAATGCTTTAAGTTATTGTTTCTATTAAATTTGTTGTTTTAAGTATTCCAATAGCACTTGGCCTAATATGAATGCTTGACTTATCAGATGAGACAAAAGGTAGACTGTTAGACTGGTCCAGGCGTTTCAACATCATTTCTGGGATTGCAAGGGGGCTTCTCTATCTTCATCAAGATTCCAGATTGAGAATTATACATAGAGATCTCAAAGCAAGTAATGTTTTACTTGATGATCACATGAATCCAAAAATTTCTGATTTTGGTTTGGCTAGAATGTTTGTGGCTGACCAAACTGAAGGCGACACAAGCAGAGTGGTGGGAACTTAGTAAGACATCTGATTCATTAGCCAGTTCTAATATTCCTATATTACCATTATGTTTTCTTATGTTAAACGCTTCATGCAGCGGTTACATGGCACCAGAATACGCTACCGATGGTCTATTCTCAGTGAAATCCGATGTCTTTAGTTTTGGTGTCTTATTGCTTGAGATAATAAGCGGAAAGAAAAGTAAAGGGTATTACCATCCAGACCATAGCCTTAGCCTTATTGGACATGTAAGTGTTCAAGGTTAAATTGCTTTGTCGACTTATTACATGTCCTGAACTAATGGCTGACAGCAAGTCTTTTGTTTGTCTTAGACATGGAGAATGTGGAATGAAGGCAAAGCATCAGAGTTAATTGACGCTTTGGGAGATGAGTCATGCAATCCATCAGAAGTGCTGAGGTGCATACACATTAGCCTCTTATGCGTGCAACATCATCCTGATGACAGGCCAAGCATGGCCTCTGTCGTATGGATGTTGGGAGGAGAGAGTGCGTTGCCTAAGCCAAAAGAACCAGCTTTCCTTAATCACAGAGCTCCTGGTGAATCAAGTTTATCCTCGAGCAAGATTGGATCATCTTCAACCAACGAAATTACTGTCTCAGTCTTGGAGCCTCGGTAGCTAATTGCCTATATCTGGTTAACTAGACTGGAATTAAGGTCTGCTTTAAACTATGTAGCAGCATTGGCCAAATGCTCTTGTTTTGCTTCTGAATTATTTCCAGCTTGTCCTATCATTGCATACTAGTTACAAACCCTCACGTTGCTTTGGTAATCAAAATCTTTGTGTGATTTTTAAGCAGAAAATTTCTACTATTAAATCATTTATATAGCCTGTTTAATTTTCCATGTACATTATGCAGACTTTTTTATATAAAGAAATAATTTAATTGAGAAAAAAGATCACTAACTAAGCAAATAATTATTTGTATAATAGGAAAAAGAAGAAAACAATGTTATATTCTTAATGTTCAATATATTGTCTAATTATAAAATCGTTTAAATATCAAAGTTCATTCTTGTACTAAAAAAAATATAATTTATAAGTATATGAATTCTAAAACTTTATAATAATATATCATTTTTCAAAAGAAAATAGAAATCAATTAGATATCGTTCGAGTAACTAATTTAATTAAGTACTTAGATCATTGTCACGCATTGAGAGCAAATTTAATTTTTTTTTTAAAAGTAAAAAACATGTTGAGGCATTGCTAAAAAAATTTCTACTAGAATTTTTTAAAAAAACTGTATGGGGATTAACTTGATGTAACATGGTTAATTTTACAGTTTTAAATGCAACTTATATAACCGATAAAAACATAGTTTGACTCAAAATCAATATTTAAAATGAGATTTTTTTATATAAATATTGAGACGACAACATATTAAATCGACTCAGGTCAATCCGGATTAACAGGACAATCCTCATGTTGGGTCCTGAAACCATGATAACCCAATAGAAACTAATTAAAACAAATTATAAATCTCAATTTTCAATAAACTCAATGTTTAATAATGAAACTAAAAAAAATCCAATAAAAATAACTCAAAAAAATAACCCGAGTCAATCTGAGTTAACCTTCCAAACTCATGACCCGGTCATGAGACTAGGATAGCCCAATATAAATCAAATTGAGACAAATTATGAATTTTAATTATTAATCAACTTAGTGTTAAAAGATAAAATTTAAAAAAATCAATTAAAAAATAACACAAAAACATCTTGAGTCAACCTAAGTTAACCCGCTAAACTCGTGACTCAAGTCATGAGACAAAGATAATCTTCTATAAAGTAATCTGAAACAAATCATGAAATTTAATTCTTAATCAACCCAATATTAAAAAGATAAAATTGAGAAAAAAAATCGATTAAGAAAAAGAAAATGAAAAAAAAACTTTATTCAATCGAGTTAATCTGTCAAACCCGCAATCCGCGTCATGACTAAAATAATCTTATAAAAATTAAATTAGAAAATAATTATGAAACTTAATTCTTAATAAACTTAATGTTAAATGATATAATTTTTAAAAAATAAAAATATATATATATAAATAAATAAATAACTATTCAAATAAATTGTGTTATGTCTCTTTTAATTTTTTTTGTTAATTTATATCATCATAATACATTCTTTTTAAAAAAAAAACAAGAAGAAGAAGAGAGAGAACACCTTTTGGTGTCATCACATACCCTTTTTCACTAAAAATATTAATGTTCAATAAAAGAAATATTTTAACTTAGTCCTTACTGCATTTCAAAATTAAATTGAAAATAAATATTTTATGAAATCTTGATGATATCTTTTTTCAATTATATTTAAAATTGTAAAAAAAAAATATCATGTTTATATTTCAAGTAATTGTGAGAAAAAAGTACAATCATATTTAAATAAAATCTTTTAAGTTTCAAATTTTAACTTTATTATATTCGGGACATTAATAATTGTTTTGAACCAAAACTCTAAGCTCAAATTGTCATAAATAATCAGCTTTTTTCTTACAAAATTATTTATTTTTTTGAAAATCATTCATAAATTTTGTGGTTTATGGGCGGGGACAGTATATATATATATATATATATATATATATATTCTTCTCACCTACTAAGTCTAAGAAAGTTACTTTTATATAGTTTATTTTAAGTGGATAGAGTAGGCGTTTTTTTTTTTTCTGTATTAGAGTTTTTTTTTTTTTTTTTCAAACTTTCCTTCGTGGGGGGTAAAATAGGTTCCAGTTTTAGTTATAAAACATAATTGTTATTAACTAAAACTAAATTATTTAGGGAACTGTAGCAATAAATATTTGGTCCTTCACAAATAGCCACAAACCTAGCAATTGAGGAGTAAATCTATATTTTTATAAAGACACATTAATCATTGACATATTAATAAGAGATAAATATAATTTTTTACTTCCATTATAAATAGTATAATGACTTAATTAGCTTTATATAAAAAAAAAGAAAAAAAACATTAAGTTGAGTGCAGGGCCTTTCTAATCATTTTCATTTTCGAAGCATAATTAAATTACTGCACTACACTAGGAAGCAGCAAAAATTAAGCTTCTTTACAACGCTTCTTCATTTTGTGTTTTTTTTTTTAGTTATAATTAAATAAATTTAGGGGCAATTTGATTTTTTATAAATATAAAATTTTAATAAAAAGAAAAAATCAATAAGTACTACCGTTTATACTTCACATCCAATTTAGTCTATATTTTTTATTGCTGTTTATTTTTTTAATTTTTTTTTAATTGATTTTTTTCTTCAATTTCATCCTTAATTATCAAATTTTATTTGATTTTTATATTAAATTTAAACTGTATTCTTTTGATATTTTTTAATTATTTCTTTAATTAAATTTATTTCAATTTCATCCAATATTATTTGATTTTGATTTTTTTTCATGATGAATAGACCCCCCATTATTTTATTGATGTTTATTTTGTTTTGGATAATTTTTATTGTATTTTTGTAAGTCTCGTAGCTTGGCATTTTTCTTATGGAGCCACAAGTTTTAAAGGTTATTTGACTTTCATCTTTTTAAAGTCCTTTTATAAAATTGATTTTTTTTAAAAAAATAATTTTATCGTTAAATATTTGATTTTGATGAAATTAGTCTTCATGCTTCTTCTTCTTTTCACCTTTTCTTTTTTATAGTATTATCCAAATTCTATGCTCATGATTTCAAGGTTGACGAGTTATTTAGGGGTTACTTAATTTTTTTGATTTTGCATTTTTAATTTTCTTTTTTTTAGTTTCATTCCTTGGCCTTTTTTTTTATTCAAAATCTTGCTTTGTTGGTTTTTAGGGTTTGCCTTCTACACGGCAATCCAGACCTCATTATTACAATAATGAGTTTCAAAAGTTACACTAGTTGTTTTTCTTATTTTTTTTCCAATCTTATCATTTAAGAGTTGTTTTATGGTTGAATTTCATAGTTTGATTTAATTAGCTTTCTTGGAAGATTTTTTTTTTATTAGCACAAATATCTTAATCTTAGTTATTTTTTGATCAAATATCAATTTAATTAATTAGATATGTGTATAAGCATTTTGATTTGTGATTGAGAATTTTTTTATATTAAAAAATTCATTGCAAATGCCTGTATAATTACTCTTTCTACTAAAAAAACAAAACAACTCGCAAACAGAATGCAAGTACAAGTCTAGCACATACTAAACACCTCAATAATCTTTCTATTTTAATTTTTTTTTATCATACCTTCAAGAATCTTAAGATTTAAGCAACAACCATGTAAATTTTATTTTATTTAGATTATTTAAATTTTAATTAAAAGGGGAAAGTGCATGATTAAATGAAGATGCAGGGCTAAAATATTATGTACTTATAAAAATAATTCAATTTATATTATTTCAATAACTTATATCATATTACCATAAAGGTTGAAAATTCTATCATTATGAAAGAAAGAAATAGGGAAAGAAATTTTAATTTTAAATTAACCTAAGATGTATTTAATCTCTAAAACGATTTTTCAAAGATATCATTTGTATCTAGCTATGAATATTTTTTAAAATTTATTTTTAACATCAATATATTAAAATAATCTAAAATCATCAAAAAAATAATAATTTTAAGAAAAATAATCAATTCTTTTAAAAAATTATTTAACAATACAAAAATAAATAGACTCTTGAACTAGTAATTGTTATTTGATGGCTCAACGTATTTGAAAAATATAGCCCAAACTAGAGATAGTTTCAAACATTTGGCTTGGCTGATAAATGAAGGCCCGACTCGGCCATTTAATTTCACAACCCGTTAATTACACTTTCTATAGCTAATGGTAACAATAGCATTCAAGATCCACAATTAGTTTTCATAACTCCATCCAAGATGGTGAGTGCATGGAAAATTTAAGAAAACTTTTGGTGTAAGTTTCGGTTCTTTTTAGGATTGTGGTAGTGGTTGTGGTTTAAAGTGTTTTTTTTTGCTTAGAAATATATTAAAATAATATTTTTTTTATTTTTAAAAAATTATTTTTGAAACTAGTACATCAAAACGATCTGAAAATATAAAAATATAATAATTTTTTTTAAAAAATTGAATTTTATAGGAAGGCATTCCCAAATAAACTAAACAAGGATAGAGCTGCTGCCTTTTCTTTACAAAGAAGCGAAGTTACATAAAGATTCTAAATACAAATTTTAAATGCATGGAAATCAAGTCAACCAAGACCTGGGACGAAAGAGGGTTATGAGCTGACATAATTATAAAATTTAACCCATTCAAAGCAATCAATGATAAGCTCCAAGCAAACACAAAGCTTGAACATATATACCCATGGAAGTGGAACGAAATCATATGCTCAAAATGGGAAGAGAAATGGAAATAACATTTTAGGCTGCAACTTAATGACATTTCCACACGCAGCAAAAACAAAATCCCTACGAGGGACAAGATTTCAGTGACCAAATTTAATTGATTGTAATCCTCATTGAAGTAAAAGACCCTGGATTCTAATCCTACGCAGTCCTATTAAAAATAAACGCTCCCTGGTGAAGGTGAATTATAATCCTATTCTAAATAGCATAAGGTGAAGGATACCACCTCAAATCCCATCAAAAACTAAAATCAAACAGAGATAAAAGACAAGCCAGCCATATCCTAATGAAGGTGAATTGTGATCATATTCTAGAAAACTCAGATGTGCTACCTAAGAACTTGGCCAAGTTCCCTATTGAAACAAAAACTAAACTATTTCCTTAAGAAAAACTTATAGTTATGCCCCCTAAAAATAACGAGAAAAAAAAAAACTTCGGTGGATGAATTGAAGATTGCAAGAATACTAAGGCTAATAGCAGCCGATAACAATACTGAATGTAAAAGAGCCAAAAAAAAAAATGTTTACTTTCTGTACATTTCAGATCACCAAACAAGGAAAGGTCCTGGATTGCTATTCAATATGGAGGGGGAAACTATAATAAATGAGATGATCTCATATTAAATTAATCAAAAGATGCCATATTGAGCATATGACTAAAATGTTCAGGTAAATTCAGACAATGTGAAATTCAAACAGAAGGCAGTTCCAACATTGAAAAGATTTGAAGATGAAACACGAGAACAATCTTAGGCCATTAGGATTGACTAGCTTCTTCACGAGTATAAATTTTTCCACCCCATCTTTAGAATCTTTAACAACATCTACAACTTGTCTAATAACATAATCCTCCTATAGGTTTCAAATTAATGCCTTGGTCCAGTTAGAATCTTTACAGAAACTTCCTCAATAGGGTTGGTCTGATTAGAATCAATTAACTTCTTCATAGGTATAAATTTTCCCACCCTATCTTTAGAATCCACAACACCTTCTACCCATGAACCTTTGCCAAGGTTCTGGATTTTGTCTCAATGCCAAAGATCTATTAATATACTTGCAGACAAAAGGTGCATAAGTTTTAGACTAATAACTGATACCATGAATAAAGATCAAGAGATGCTTATGGGAAGAGGTTTCTCCCCCTACATAACCATGAAAAAACAAGCAGAATATTGGAGTGGAAAGGTTAATCATGAAATTTGCATATTCATGACTGAGATAATTGAATTTAGTCAATTTACTATAAGTAAAACTATAAATTCCATGAGATAGAGCAATCTCAATAAGCCAAACATAAATACAGTTGAGTCCATTAAAAAATTAATATCCAAGTTCGCATGTCAGCTAGAAAAACATTCTTTGAAGACTGAGGGAACCACAAAGAAGTTTAAGTTGGCTAAGGTTGCAAAACAGGACGAACAAGATATACTACTGGTCCTAGGAAAGAACAACAAATTCTCCAACGATAAAACCATCACCCATAGAAAAATGTAAGCATCATAAGCATAACAAGGCAATGATGGTGGAAAATGGTGAGAGCAATATCAAGGAATTTAACAAAGGATCCAATGGTCTATCTAAAATCTGTTGATGGATCCTTTCCTGGCAAGCCCATATCCTTCTACTGCTCAAATATTAAACCATAAAGTTCTTCGAGAAAGGCAGCATTTTTTAAGGCCTTCAAAGCTTCTGAGAGGAAAGGAAATATACTATAGAATAATGCAATAGGGAACATTCACGTTTCAAAAATTAATGACCTGATTGAATGCATGAAACGTGTGAATTGAAAAGGTAAGGACTCATACGAACGATAAATATACAACAAACGAGCAATTCATCTATCTATTTTTAATAGGTTGTGATGATTCTATATTTGTCACACCATAACTCTCAATAGATTCTTCAGAAGAAAGGGTACCTGGTGTGATAAAACTAAACTATCATAGGCGACATCTATACAGTTCTGCAGCCTATGCAAGCATTCCTCCTGATGAGAAGCAGAAAACAAGGGTCTTAAGGAAATCAAGGTCAATAGAATCATATCTTTTGGCATATGCAAGAAAAGATGGTAACATGAAACAAAAATGTCCTCTTTGAGAAATTTGCTAACAAGGAAGTACCATCCCTACACATTACACAACAGAAATTTAAAAAACAAACATCCAATTTTTCTCAACAACACTTTATTAAAAATATCAGCCAAGGAAGGATTAGTTACTAAATGAGACCTATAGTAATTTCAAACATTAACGAGTTAAATGGTCTGCTTACCCAAATTTAATAATAGGATTAGTTACTAAATATCGAGAATGTGATATTATATGCTTCTAGAAGTCACAAATCAGTTGTTGTAGCAAGAAGGCAAAAGCATTTGTAACGCCTTATATGCAATAAAAACTTTCAAGACATAAAATAGAGAAAAAGATGCCTTCGGTAGTGTAGAAAGAAGAAATTTACATATATTAGGCAGCAACATTACTTGGACATATGACATTTACACTACAAATTAAAACAAAAGCATTACAACAAAGAAACCCTATCAAGATTAAGACACACAACATGCAGAGAAATTCATATTAAAGAAAAAACACATCAATATTTGAAAAAGAAAAAAGAAAAAAGAAAGGAGAAACTAATTACATGGAAAGTGAAATTAATAAATCTTAAAGAGAAACAAGAAACTATTGACAACAAAATTCAATCTAAGAATGAAATAAAAAGAAAATAAGCTAAAAAACCAAAACTTTAAAACTGAAATTCTTCAATCCCTTAATCAAGTCAAGAAATCATAATTTACAATGACTAGAAATTTTTAAGAAACCCAGATGCTAAAACATCAAAATCCAGAAATACACACCAAAAACTTTTGACCAAAATAAATAGATAAAAAATCCCATGGAAGAAGAACAAATTATGTATCTAAAGAGAGATTGATAGAGAAAAATATTGGAACTCACAGAAGTAGAACACAGAATTTGAATCAAACTTCAAATAGAGAGTTTAAACGACTAAAAGAGGATTGTTGTTTCTTGAGAGAGAGAGAGAGAGAGTTTTTCTTTTGAAATTGAATGTGAAGTTTTAGAGA
>Ga0325405_1000671_pt1 | contig 33387 bp, 19 predicted proteins | sample PopdelMetagenome_21_FD_205663 | JGI IMG/M metagenome (GOLD analysis project Ga0325405, IMG submission 205663) | Populus deltoides microbial communities from Bellville, Georgia, United States - Xylem-Control-R2 | ecosystem: Host-associated > Plants > Phyllosphere > Stem > Wood/Secondary xylem... | reverse complement strand
GCCTGGAACAGGTAAAAGCACTTTTGCAAAGAAACGTCGTGCAAAACGACTGAAAGTCTGTCACAGATGTGCCAGATGGACTTGTAATGCAACATGTCGTTCTTTAGGAATGGTATCTATAAACCGAAGGAGTGTTTTAACACCTAATACCCTAAAGTCAACTGACTTGGGAGCTATTGGCCCAACGCTTGTTACATGGGTTGAGGAGAAAAGCTTAAGGGAATCAAACATTGCACTATCTACGTATTAGTATCTGCAACCTGAGTTACTAAGCTCGTAGGGGTGTCTCAACACCCAATGCCCTAAGACCAACTGGTCTGGGAGTCATTAGCTGAAAGCTCGTTACATGGGTTAAAGATGCATTGTGTTGTAAGTTATATGTATATATATTGAAAAAAAAAAAGAAACGATAATAATCCCAACCCAAGGAAGTTAACCTTAAACATTAGAACAGAATATTGTTTTCCTCCAATTAAAGCCCCATCATCTATGTTTTCATACATTGAGCACATAAAAAGTAAGGTTTATTAATATTTTGTTTAAGAGATATTGAGCAGATATATAAACTTAATGAGAGTTTGTTTATCTGGATAGATTAATGGAAGTTGAATGATGAATGCTTTGCTTTGTGGAATTTGCAAATAGTTTTTCTATTTTAACGCTTTGATTACTAGGGACTAGTAATAAGCTGGTTGGGGGGGTATGATTAGTACTTAAAAGTGCATTTTTATCAAGGTTTTATATCATCATTTTGCACTTGAAGTATCAATAACTCCTTAACTAAAGCATGTTTTATAATAACATATCTAATTATATAAGATACCTTTAATTTATGGTAAATGTTCATCTTAAAAACATTTGATGTTGGTCAAAACGTTTTGCTTTATAATTCTCGACTCCATTTATTTCCTGTAATAATTTTACCGATGGTTTGTGTTCCTTATACCGATGGAATTAATCTGTCGGTAAAACTGTATAATGGCGTAGTGGGATTTCTATTGAGGATACTTTAAGGATATTTTAAATGTTTTAAAATAATAAAATAAAAAATAATAAAAAAATATAATTAGGATTTCTTTTATGAGGACACTTAAAGGATAGTTTGAATGTTTTAAAATTATAAAATTTAAAAATATTTTCAAAAAAAAGGAATTAGGATTTTTGTTGAGGATACTTCAAGGATAGTTTAATTTTTTAAAAATTGTAAATTTAAAAACAATTAGAATAAAGTAATTAGAAATTCTTTTTTAGGATACTTAAAGGATAGTTTAAATATTTTAAAATTATAAAATTTAAAAATAGTTAAAATAAAAGGTATTAGGATTTCATTTTAGGATACATCAAAGACACTTTAAATGTTTTAAAATTATAAAGTTTAAGAACAATTAAAAAAAACTAATTAGAATTTCAGTTCAAGATACTTTAAGAATAGTTTAAATGTTATAAAATTATAAATTTAAAAAACAATTAAGAAACAGAATTAGGATCTGTTTAGGATACTTCAAGAATTGTTTAAATATTTTAAAATTATAAAATTTGAAAACAATTAAAAAAAAGAAATTAGAATTTCTATTGAGGATATTTCAAGGATAGTTTAAATATTTTAAAATAATAAAATTAAAAAACAAATAAAAAAATAATTAGGATTTCTATTGAGGATACTTCAAGGATAGTTGAAATGATTTAAAATTAAAAAATTAAAAAAAAGTACTTCGGATTTCTATTTAAGATGCTTCAAAAATATTTTAAAAGTTTTAAAATTAGAAAATTAGAAAACAATTAAAAAGATATAATTAGGATATGTTTAGGATACTTTAAGGATAGTTTAAATGTTTTAAAATTATAAAATTCAAAAAACAATAAAAAAATGGTATTTAAGATTTCTGTTAAGATATTTTAAGGATAGTTTAAATGTTTTAAAATTATAAAATTTATAAACAAAATTAGGATCTGTTTAGGATATTTAAAGAATAGTTTAAATTTTTTAAAATTATAAAATTTGATAACTATTTCAAAAAATAAAAATTTGGATTTCAGTTTATGATATTTCAAAGACTATTTAAATGTTTTAAAATTATAAAATTTTAAAACAATTAAAAAATCTAATTAGGATTTCTGTTAAGGATAATTCAATGATAGTTTAAATGTTTTAAAATTATAAAATTAAAAAAACAAAATTAGGATATGTTTAGGATATTTCAAAAATAGGTTAAATGTTTTAAAATTATAAATTTTACAAAAAAGAAAAGAAATTAGGATTTCTATTTATGATATATGAAGGACATTTTAAATATTTTAAAATTATAAAATTTAAAAATAATTAAAAAAAGTAATTAGGATTTTTGTTTAGAATACTTCAAGGACAGTTTAAGTGTTTTAAAATTATAAATTTAAAAAAATTTAAAAAAACCAATTAGGATTTCTTTTCAGGATAATTCAAAGATAGTTTAAATGTTTTGAAATTATAAAATTTAAAACATTTCTAAAAAAAGAATTAGGATTTCTGTTTAGGATACTTCAAGGATAATTTAATTTTTAAAAAATTGTAAATTTAAAAACAATGAGAAGAAAATAATTAGGATTTCTTTTTTTTTGATACTTAAAAGATAGTTTAAATGTTTTAAAATTATAAAATTAAAAAATAATTAAAACAAAAGGTATTAGAATTTTGTTTTAGGATACATTAAGGACACTTTAAATATTTTAAAATTATAAAATTTTAAAAAATTAATTAGGATTTCTGTTCAAGATACTTCAAAGATAGTTTAAATGTTTTAAAATTATAAATTTAAAAAACAATTAAAAACAGAATTAGGATCTATTTAGGATACTTTAAGGATTGTTTAAATGCTTTAAAATTATAAGAGTAGAGATTCAATAGCTACTGCAAGGAAAATGGCCTCCAGAAACTCCTGTAAACATTTGGGGGTGATCCAACGGTTAGAGCCCTTTTGAGCCTTTACTCTCGTCTGGCGCGACTAGACATTCGCTTCAAAGAATAGAGAATCCTTAGCTACTACAACGAAAAAGGCCTCCAGAAACTCCTGTAAAAATTGAGAAGTGATCCAACGATCTGATAAAAAATTAAGGCGCTTTTGAGCCGTTACGCTAGTCTGGCACGACAAGACATGCTCTTCATCGAGTAGCAATTCCATGGCTACCACAAGGAAAACAGCCTCCGAAAACTACTGTAAAACTTTGAGCACGATCCAACGGTCGGATCAAAAGTTAGAGCCCTTTTGAGCCGTTACTCTGGTCTGGCGCGACCGGATGTTATCTTCATAGAGTAGAGAATCCGTAGCTACTACAACGAAAATGACCTCCAGAAACTCCTGTAAAAATTTTGGAGTGATCCAACGGTCTGATAAAAAATTAAGGCGCTTTTGAGCCGTTACGCTGGTCTGGCACGACGAGACCTGCTCTTCACTAAGTAGCGATTCCATGGCTACCACAAGGAAAACAACCTCCGGAAACTACTGTAAAAATTTAAGCGCGATCCAATAGTCGGATCAAGAGCCCTTTTGAGCCGTTACTCTAGTCTAGCGCGATCGGACGTTCGATTCACAGAGAAGAGATTCAATAGCTACAACAAGGAAAATGGCTTCCAGAAAATCCTGTAAAAATTCAGGAGTGATCCAACGGTCGGATCAAAAGTTAAAGTGCTTTTGATCCATTATGCTGGTGTGGCACGATGAAACCTACTCTTCAACGAGTATCAATTCTATGGCTACCACAAGGAAAACAGCCTCCAGAAACTACTGTAAACCTTTTAGCATGATCCAACGATCGGATCAAAAGTTAGAACCCTTTTGAGCCGTTACTCTAGTCTGGCGCGACCGGACGTTCGCTTCACAGAGTAGAGATTCAATAGCTACAACAAGGAAAATGGCCTCCAGATACTCCTGTAAACATTCGAGAGTGATCCAACTATCGGATCAAAGGTTAAGGTGCTTTTAAGCCGTTACGCTGATCTGGCACGACGGGACTTGCTCTAAACCTAGTAGCGACTTCATGGCTGCCAAAAGGAAAACAGCCTCTGGAAACTACTGTAAAACTTTGAGCACGATCCAACGGTCGAATCATAAGTTAGAGCCCTTTTGAGCCCTTACTCTGGTCTGGCGCGACCGGACGTTTGCTTCACAGAGTAGAGATTCCGTAGCTACTACAAGGAAAATGGCCTCCATAAACTCCTGTAAAAATTCAGGAGTGATGCAATGGTCTGATAAAAAATTACGACGCTTTTGAGCCGTTACGCTAGACTGGCACGATGAGACGTGCTCTAAACCTAGTAGCGACTCCATGGCTACCACAAGGAAAACAACCTCCGGAAACTACTGTAAAACTTTGAGCACGATCCAACGGTGGATCAAAAGTTAGAGCTCTTTTGAGTCGTTACTCAAGTCTGGCTTTACCGGACGTTCGCTTCACAGAGTAGAGATTCCGTAGCTACAACAAGGAAAATGGCCTCCAGAAACTCCTGCAAAAATTAAGTTGTGATATAACGGTTGGATCAAAAGCTATGATGCTTTTGAGCCGCTACGCTGGTCTGGCACGACGAGATGTGCTCTAAACCTAGTAGCGACTTCATGGCTACCACAAGGAAAATAGCCACCGGAAACTATTGTAAAACTTTGAGCACTATCCAACGGTCGGATCATAAGTTAGAGCCCTTTTGAGCCGTTACTCAAGTCTGGCGCGACCGGACGTTTGCTTCATAGAGTAGAGATTCCGTAGCTACTACAAGGAAAATGGCCTCCATGAACTCCTGTAAAAATTCAGGAGTGATGCAACGGTCTGATAAAAAATTACAGCGCATTTGAGCCGTTACGCTGGTCTGGCACGATGAGACATGCTCTAAACCTAGGAGCGATTCCATGGCTACCATACGAAAAACAGCCTCCAGAAACTACTATAAAACTTTGAGCAGGATGCAACGGTCGGATCATAAGTTAGAGCCCTTTCGAGTCGTTACTTTGGTTTGGCGTGACCGGACGTTGGCTTCATAGAGTAGAGATTATGTAGCTACTTCAAGGAAAATGGCCTTCATAAACTCCTGTAAAAATGCAGGAGTGATGCAACGGTCTGATAAAAAATTACGGCGCTTTTGAACCGTTACGCTAGTCTGGCACGATGAGACGTGCTCTAAACCTAGTAGCAACTCTATGGCTACCACAAGGAAAACAGTCTCCGGAAACTACTGTAAAATTTTAAGCACGATCCAACGGCGGATCAAAAGTTAAAGCCCTTTTGAGTCGTTACACTGGTGTGGCGCGACCGGACATTCGCGTCACAGAGTAGAGATTCCGTAGCTACTGCAAGGAAATTAGCCTCCAGAAACTCAAGTAAACATTCGAGTGTGATCCACCGGTCGGATCAAAAGTTAAGGCGCTTTTGAGCCGTTACGCAAGCTAGCACTACGAGACCTTCTCTTCACCAAGTACCGATTCCATTGCTACCGCAAGGCAAACAGCCTCCGGAAACGACTGTAAAACTTTGAGCACGATCCAACGGTTGGATCAAAAGTTAGAGCCCTATTAAGTCGTTATTCAAGTCTGGCGCGACCGGACGTTCGCTTCACAGAATGGAGATTCGATAATAACTACAAGGAAATTAGCCTCCAGAAACTCCTGTAAACATTCGGGTGTGATCTACCGATCGGATCAAAAGTTAAGGCGCTTTTGAGCCATTACACAAGCTGGCACTACGAGACCTGGTCTTCACGAGTACCGATTCCATTGCTACCACAAGGCAAAGAGCCTCCGAAAACTACTATAAAACTTTGAGCACGATCCAACGGTTAGATCAAAAGTTAGAGCCCTTTTAAGCCGTTACTCTAGTCTGGCGCTACCGGACGTTCGCTTCACAGAGTAGAGATTTGATACGTACTGCAAGAAAATTCACCTCCAGAAACTCTTGTAAACATTCGGGAGTGATCCAATGGTCGAATCAAAAGTTAAGGCGCTTTTGAGCCCTTACGCTGGTCTGGCACGACGAGACTTGCTCTTAACCTAGTAGCGATTCCATGGCTACCACATGGAAAACAACCTCCGAAAACTACTATAAAATTTGAGCACGATCTAATGGTCGGATCAAAAGTTAGAGCCCTTTTGAGTTGTTACTCTGGTTTGGCGCGACCGGACGTTCGCTTCACAAAGTAGAGATTCCGTAGCTACTACAAGGAAAATAGCCTCCAGAAACTCCTGAAAAAATCCAGGAGTGGTCCAACGGTCGGAACAAAAGTTATGGGGCTTTTATGCCGTTTTGCTGGTCTGGCACGACGAGACCTGCTCTTCACCGAGTAGCGATTTCATGCTACCACAAGGAAAACATCCTCCGGAAACTACTGTAAAAATTTGAGCCCGATCCAACGGTCGGATCAAAAGTTAGAGCCCTTTTGAGTCGTTAGTCTCTTCTAGCGCGACCGGATGTTCGAGTCACAGAGTAGAGATTTCATAGCTACTATAAGAAAAATGGCCTCCAGAAACTCCTGTAAAAATTCAGGAGTGATCCAATGGTCGGATTAAAGGTTAAGGCGCTTTTGAGTCGTTACACTTGTTGCACCCGACATCGCGGCGGCCCTAAAAATAATTCTCGATTTATGGAAAAAGAACAGATTTCTGGCATCTTGTTCTTTTAGGGAAAATGTCTTGTTTAAGGAGTCGCCACCTAGTATTATGGTCACTAGGAACCCTAACTGGTCAATAGAGATTCTATGGTACGGGACTGGTTACGTAAAAGAAAAGATATTATCACCCCTTAAACGTTCTGCCTGAGGCAGACTGCATTGCTAGTTTTGCCTTAAATTGCTAAATGTTTATTGGTTTAGGATATGATAATTTTGCGTTTAATATTCCTGACTCTGGCGTCAGTGAATATTTAACTACGGATATTTCCAACTCTGGCGTTGGTAAATATCACGTAGCTATAAAAACAAAATAAATTTAAATCATTTTTTTTATTCCCGACTCTGGCGTCGGTGAATAAACAAATCAAATAAATTTATTTTTTAAGCATACACATTTTTTATGTAACTAAATAAAAGTAAAATACAATAAAATAAAATAAATTTACATCAGTATCTTTATTCCTGACTCTGGCGTCAATGAATAAACCAATAAATTTACTTTATTTTATTTTATTTTTGTATTCATATTTTTTATTTTTATGTAATTAAATAAAATACAATAAAATAAATTTGAATTAGTATTTTTATTCTGACTCTGGCGTCAATGAATAAAAATAACAAATTCATATTTATTTTTTTATTTGTACATACACACATCTTTGTTTTTTATTTTTTTACTTTTTACTTTTTATTTTTTTATTTTTTTAGGTTGGGCCCAGCTCAGCCCATATGGGCTGGGCTTAGCCCAGCCAGCCTGGCCTGGCTACTGGCCCAAGCCAGTGGCCCGGCTGGGCTGAGCTGCACTGTGCAAGTGAATTAAAATTCACTTGCACAGTGTAAAAGACACTTAATTGAAGAGGAGAGCTTGCTTACCTGGTCTGCGAGGCGATGGAGACGGTGGCGAAGCTCTGGCTGGCCGACTACCTCCTCTACTCTTCTCCTTCTTCTGCTTTCCTTTGTTTCCTTTTGATTCTGTGCCCGTATACTTTAGTTTTACCGCAGCTCCTGAGATGACGAAGGAAACAATAATGAAGATGCTGGTTTACTGTGATGTTCTTTGAATGAATACTGGTCTTTCCTTTGCTTGCAGGGACGAAAACGGTTTCAAAGATAATTCTCTTCACTGTGTGTGTGCTGCCCTCTTTCTCCCTTGCTCTTTGCGTTTTTATTTCTGCGCGTTTCTCTATTTTTTCCCCTGTTTCCCCTGCTTTTCTTCTGTTTCTGGCTTCCTTTTTCCCCCCGTTTTTTTTCTTCTCTGTGTTCTGGGTTGTTCTTCACTGGTTTTTCCTCTGTTTTTCTGGGTTTTCTCCTCTGTTTTCTGTTGTTTTCTCTGGGTTCTGCTTGCATTATGCTTCACTGATTTTTTTGTTTTTCCCCCTCCCTTCCACCACGAATAATTCCAACTCTGGCGTTGGTAAAAATTCGTAGCTATAAAAAAAAAAATCAGTATATATTTTTTCCTATTCCTGATCCTGATATTAGTGAATAAATTGAAAAAAAATATGTTTTTTTCTAAGACATGCAAAATTTTTATTTCTATAATTTCTATTTTTTATTTTTTATTTTTTTATTTTTTTGTTTTGGGGGGCTGGGCCCAGCTCAGCCCATGTGGGGGCTCGGCTGGACCCAGCCAGCCCGGCCTGGCCACTGGCCCAAACCAGTGGCCCGGCTGGGCAAAAGAAGAAGAAGCACGCGTGAAGTAAATTCACGCGTGCATGAATAGTGTGAAGGTAATTAAATTACCTTCACACTGCATTTGAAAGTTTTGTTGAATGCAGAGAATGGAAACTTACCTGTGCAACGGAGGACGGCGCCGAAGATGATGGCGTGGTGGCTGTTTTATTTTGTTTCCCAATGTGGCTTCACTGTCTTTTGGGTTGTTCTTTTTCTGCAGGCACGAAATGGTTGCCCCTCCGTTTTTCTTTCCTTCTCTGCTATGTCTCTTTGCCTTTGTGTTTGGGAAGAAAGCTTTTGGTCCGTGCTTCCGAATTCCCCTGCTCTGGACAAATACTATGATGGTAAGGGTCCTGGAACCGAGGGTTGGTTGGACCCAAGCTTTCTCGGGTTCTTTGCTCTGGTTCTACCCCTGTTTTTGCTCCGGTTTTCCTCTGTCTTTCTGGGTTTTTCTTCCTTGTTTTTGCTTGCGTTCCTCTCTTCCTGCTTCTGTTTTGCCTTCTTCCCTGTTCTCGGTCCCCAGTTTTTCTTTGTTCGGCTCTATCTTTTTCTTTCTCTTAGTTTTTTTTTTCTCTCCACTGTTTATGTTGGGTTCCTCCTTCGTTTCAGTCCAATTCCCCCCCTGTGCGCATCCCTTCTCCTGCTTTTATAGTTGGAGAATGGCATGCGTTTTTCTTGGCAAGGAAGACCCCAGGACCGTTATTGCAGGAGCAGTGATGGCAGGGGCGTCCGTTTCTCTGGCTTGGCGAGCGGAAGAAGACGAGCGGCTCTCTCTCTCTTTTTTTTTTAAACGACGCCGTTTGACTGTTAAAAGGCCATTTATGTTTTAGTCCCTGAGGTTTTCAAATTGTCGTAAGAAAGACCCCTGGATAAACTATTTATTGACCCCTGCATTTTCGCGCCATTTTCAATGTCATCCTTGGATTTTAATTTTTGCAATTTTGACCCCAAACTTTGCTATTTGTTCAATTAAGTCCCTGATTTCATTAATTTAACTAAATCCAAGTCCAATTAAGTCTCAAAACTTATCAATTCTCCAATTAAACCCTTGATTGGATTAATTAAATAAATTTCAAGCTTAATTAAGTCTCAAAACTTATCAATTCTCCAATTAAAACCCTGATTGGATTAATTAAATTAATTCCAAGCTTAATTAAGTCTTAAAACTTATCCATTCTTCAATTAAACCCTTGACTTGATTAATTAAATTAATTCCAAGCTTAATTAGATTAATTTCAAAGTTTAATTAAACCCCAGAATTTTCAATCATGTTGCCCTTAACCCAAATTTTAATTCATTCTTCATTTATTTCATTTTACTAGTTTTTTCATCATTATTATTTTTTTATCATCATCATTTTTTTTTATCCTTTTCAATAAATAAAATAATAATTAACATTAAAATTAAAATGGTCAAAAATTGGGTTATGACAACACTGGTCTGGCACGATAAGACCTGCTCTTCACCTAGTAGCGATTCCATGGCTACCACAACGAAAACAGCCTCCGCAAACTACTATAAAACTTGGAGCACGATCCAACTGTCGGATCAAAAGTTAGAGCCCTTTTGAGCCGTTACACTTATCTGGCGCGACCGGACGTTCGCTTCACAGAGTTGAGATTCAATAGCTACTACAAGGAAAATGGCCTCCACATACTCCTGTAAACATTTGAGAGTGATCCAACGATCGGATAAAAGGTTAAAGCGCTATTGAGCCGTTATGTTGGTCTCGCACGACGAGACCTGCTCTTCACTGTGTAGCGATTCCATGGCTACCACAAGGAAAAGAGCCTCTGAAAACTACTGTAAACCTTTGAACACGAGTCAACGGTCAGATCAAAAGTTAGAGCCCTTTTGAGCGGTTATTCTGGTCTGGCGTGACCAGACATTCGCTTCACAACGTAGAGATTCTGTAGCCACTCTAAGGGAAATGGCCTCCAAAAACTCCTATAAACATTCGGGAGTGATCCAACGATCAGATCAAAGGTTAAGGCACTTTTGAGCCGTTACGCTGGTCTGGCACGATGAGACGTGCTCTTCACCGAGTAACGATTCCATGGCTACGACAAGGAAAACAACCTCCGGAAATTACTGTAAAACTTTGAGCACGATCCAATGGTCGGATCAAAAGTTAGAGATCTTTTAAGCCATTACTCTAGTCTGGCGCGACCGGACATTCGCTTCACATAGTAGAGATTTCATAGCTATTACAAGCAAAATGGCCTCCAGAAACTCCTGTAAAAATTGAGTGATCCAACGGTCGGATCAAAAGTTATGGCGCTTTTACGCAGTTACACTAGTCTAGCACGACAAGACCTGCTCTTAACCTAGTAGCGATTCTATTGCTAACACAAGGAAAACAGCCTCCGGAAACTACTGTAAAAATTTAAACACGATCCAACGGTCGGATAAAAAGTTAGAGCCTTTTTAAGTCGTTACTCTGGTCTGGCGCCAGCGGACGTTCGATCCACAGAGAAGAGATTCAATAGCTACTAGAAGGAAATTAGCCTCCAGATACTCCTGTAAAAATTCTGGAGTGATCCAATGATTGGATGAAAGGTTAAAGCGCTATTGAGCCGTTACGCTGGTCTAGCACGACGAGACCTGCTCTTCACTGAGTAGCGATTCCACTACTACAATAAGGAAAATAGCCTTCGAAAACTACTGTAAAACTTTGAGCATGATCCAACGGTCGGATCAAAAGTTAGACCCTTTTGAGCTGTTACTCTAGTTTGGCGTGACCGGACGTTCGCTTTAAAGAGTATAGATTCTGTAGCTACTACAAGGAAAATGGCCTCCAAAAACTCCTGTAAAAATTCAAGAGTGATCCAACAGTCGGAACAAAAGTTATGGCCCTTTTATGTCGTTATGCTGGTCTGGCACGACGAGACCTGCTCTTCACCAAGTAGAGATTCCATTGCTACCACAAGGAAAACAACCTCTGAAAACTACTGTAAACCTTTGAGCACGATCCAACGGTCGGATAAAAAGTTAGAGCCTTTTTGAGTCGTTACTCTGGTTTGGCGCCAGCGGATGGTCGATCCACAGAGAAGAGATTCAATAGCTACAACAAGGAAAATGGCTTCCAGAAACTCCTATAAAAATTCAAGAGTGATCCAACGGTCGGATCAAAAGATATAGCCCTTTTGAGTCATTACTCTAGTCTGGCGCGACCGGACGTTCGCTTCACAGAGTAGAGATTCAATAGCTACTACAAGGAAAATGGCCTCCAGATACTCCTGTAAACATTCTGGAGTGATCCAACGATCGGATGAAAGGTAAAGGCGCTATTGAACCGTTACGCTGGTCTAGCACGACGAGACCTGCTCTTCACTGAGTAGCGATTCCATTGCTACGACAAGGAAAACAGCCTCCGGAAACTACTGTAAAACTTTGACCACGATCCAACGGTCGGATCAAAAGTTAGATCCTTTTGAGTTGTTACTCTAGTTTGGCGCGACAGGACGTTCGCTTCAAAGAGTATAGATTCCGTAGCTACTACAAGGAAAATGGCCTCCAGAAACTCCTGTAAAAATTCAGGGGTGATCCAACGGTCGGAACAAAAGTTATAGCCCTTTTATGCCGTTATGCTGGTCTGGCACTACGAAACCTGCTCTTCACCGAGTAGTGATTCCATAGCTACCACAAGGAAAACAACCTCTGAAAACTACTGTAAAACTTTGAGCAAGATCCAACAGTCGGATCAACAGTTAGAGCCATTTTGAGTCGTTACTCTCATCTGGCTTGATCGGACGTTCGATTCACAGAGTAGAGATTTCATAGCTACTATAAGCAAAATGGCCTCCAGAAACTCCTGTAAAAATTCGGGAGTGATCCAACGGTCGGATTAAAGGTTAAGGCGCTTTTGAGCCGTTACGTTGGTCTGGCACGACGAGAGCTGCTCGTCACCTAGTAGCGATTCCATAGCTACCACGAGTAAAACAGCCTCCGCAAACTACTATAAAACTTGGAGCACGATCCAACTGTCGGATCAAAAGTTAGAGCCCTCTTGAGCCGTTACTCTCATCTGGCTCGACCGGACCTTCGCTTCACATAGTAGAGATTCCGTAGCTACTACAAGCAAAATGGCCTCCAGAAACTCCTGTAAATATTCAGGAGTGATCCAACGGTCAGAACAAAAGTTAAGGCGCTTTTGAGCCGTTATGCTGGTTTGGCACAATGACACCTGCTCTTAACCTGGTAGTGATTCCATGGCTACCATAAGGAAAACAGCCTCCGCAAACTACTGTAAAACTTGGAGCACGATCCAACTATCAGATCAAAAGTTAGAGCCCTTTTGAGTCGTTACTCTAGTCTTGCGCGACCGTACATTCGCTTCATAAAGTAGAGATTCCGTAGCTACTACAAGGAAAATGGCCTTCAGAAACTCCTGTAAATATTCGGGAGTGATCCAACGATTGGATCAAAGGTTAGAGCGCTTTTGAGCCGTTATACTGGTCTGGCACGACAAGACCTGATCTTCAACGAGTAGCGATTCCATGGCCACGACAAGGAAAACAGCCTCCGGAAACTACTGTAAAACTTTGAGCACGATCCAACGGTTAGATCAAAAGTTAGAGTCCTTTTGAGCCATTACTCTAGTCTGGCGTAACCGGATGTTCGCTTCAAATAGTAGAGATTCCGTAGCTACTACAAGCAAAATGGCCTCCAGAAACTCCTGTAAAAATTGTGTGATCCAACGGTCGGATCAAAAGTTATGGTGCTTTTAAGCTGTTACACTGGTTTGGCACGATGAGAACTGCTCTTAACCTAGTAGGGATTCTATAGCTACCCCAAGAAAAACAGCTTTTGTCAACTGCTGTAAAAATTTAAGCACCATCCAACGGTCGTATCAAAAGTTATAGCCCTTTTGGGCCGTTAATCTGGTTTGGCGCGACCGGAAGTTCGCTTCACAGAGTAGAGATTCAATAGCTACTACAAGGAAAATGGCCTCCAGAAACTCCAGCAAACATTCGGGAGTGATACAACGGTTGGATCAAAAGTTAAGGCACTTTTGAGCCATTACGGTGGTTTGGCACGACGAGACGTGCTATTCATCGAGGAGCGATTCCGTGGCTACGACAAGGAAAACAACCTCCGGAAATTACTTTAAAATTTGGAAAACGATCCAACTGTCAAATCAAAAGTTAGAGCCCTTTTGAGCCGTTACTCTATTCTGACGCGACCAAACATTCGCTTCACAAAGTAGAGATTCAATAGCTCCAACAAGGAAAATGGCCTCCAGATACTCCTGTAAACATTCGGAGTGAACCAACGATCGGATCAAAGGTTAAGGCGCTAGTGAGCCGTTACGCTGGTCTGGCACGACGAGACCTCCTCTTCACCGAGTAGCGATTCCATGGCTACCATTAGGAAAATAGCCTCCGCAAACTACTGTAAAACTTGGAGCATGATCCAACTGTCGGATCAAAAGTTAGAGCCCTCTTGAGCCGTTACTCTCATCTGGCTTGACCGGATGTTCGCTTCACATAGTAGAGATTCCGTAGCTACTACAAGCAAAATGGCCTCCAAAAACTCCTGTAAAAATTCGGGAGTGATCCAACAGTCGGATTAAAGGTTAAGGCGCTTTTGAGCCGTTACGCTAGTCTGGCACGACGAGACCTGCTCGTCACCTAGTAGCGATTCCATAGCTACCACGAGTAAAACAGCCTCCGCATACTACTGTAAAACTTGGAGCACGATCCAACTGTCGGATCAAAAGTTAGAGCCCTTTTGAGCCATTACTCTGGTCTGGCGCAACCGGACATTCGCTTCACATAGTTGAGATTCAATAGCTACTACAAGGAAAATGGCCTCCAGAAACTCCTGTAAACATTCGGGAGTGATCCAACGATCGGATCAAAGGTTAAAGCGCTATTGAGTCGTTACACTGGTCTGGCACAACGAGACTCGCTCTTCACCGAGTAGTGATTCCATTGCTACCACTAGGAAATTAGCCTCCGCAAACTACTTTAAAACTTTGAGCACGATCCAACGATCGGATTAAAAGTTAGAGCCCTTTTGAGCCGTTACTCTCATCTGGCTCGACCGGACCTTCGCTTCACATAGTAGAGATTCCGTAGCTACTACAAGCAAAATGGCCTCAAGAAACTCCTGTAAATATTCAGGAGTGATCCAACGGTCGGATCAAAAGTTAAGGTGCTTTTGAGCCGTTACGCTGGTTTGGCACGACGACACCTGCTCTTGACCTAGTAGCTATTCCATGGCTTCCACAAGGAAAACAACCTCCGCAAACTACTGTAAAAATTGGAGCACGATCCAACTATCAGATCAAAAGTTAGAGCCCTTTTGAGTCATTACTCTAGTCTTGCGCGACCGTGCGTATGCTTCATAAAGTAGAGATTTCGTAGCTACTACAAGGAAAATGGCCTTCAGAAACTCCTGTAAATATTCGGGAGTGATCCAACGATCGGATCAAAGGTTACGCGCTTTTGAGCCGTTATATTGGTCTGGCACGACGAGACTTGATCTTCAACGAGTAGCGATTCCATGGCTACGACAAGGAAAACAGCCTCCGGAAACTACTGTAAAACTTTGAGCACGATCCAACGGTTAGATCAAAAGTTAGAGTCCTTTTGAGCCATTATTCTAGTCTGGCACAACCGGACGTTCGCTTCAAATAGTAGAGATTCCGTAGCTACTACAAGCAAAATGGCCTCCAGAAACTCCAGTAAAAATTGTGTGATCCAACGGTCCTATCAAAAGTTATGGCGCTTTTAAGCCATTACGCTGGTTTTGCACGATGAGAACTGCTCTTAACCTAGTAGGGATTCTATAGCTACCCCAAGGAAAACAGCCTTTGACAACTGCTGTAAAAATTTGAGCACCATCCAATGGTCGTATCAAAAGTTATAGCCCTTTTGGGCCGTTAATCTGGTCTGGCGCGATCGGAAGTTCGCTTCACAGAGTAGAGATTCAATAGCTACTACAAGGAAAATGGCCTCCAAAAACTCCTGTAAACATTCGGGAGTGATCCAACAATCGGATCAAAGGTTAAGGCGCTATTGAGTCGTTACGCTGGTCTGGCACGACGAGACCCGCTCTTCACCGAGTAGTGATTCCATTGCTACCACTAGGAAATTAGCCTCCACAAACTACTTTAAAACTTTGAGCACGATCCAACGATCGGATTAAAAGTTAGAGCTCTTTTGAGCCATTACTCTCATCTGGCTCGACCGGACGTTCGCTTCACATAGTAGACATTCCGTAGCTACTACAAGGAAAATGGCCTCCAGAAACTCTTGTAAACATTCGGGAGTGATACAACGCTTGGATCAAAAGTTAAGGTGCTTTTGAGCCGTTACGGTGGTCTTGCACGACGAGAAATGCTCTTCACCGAGTAGCGATTCCATGGCTACCACAATGAAAACATCTTCCGAAAACTACTGTAAAACTTTGAGCACGATCCAATGATCGCATCAAGAGTTAGAGGCCTTGTGGGCCGTTACTCTGGTCTGGCGCGACCAAAAGTTCACTTCATAGAGTAGAGATTCAATAGCTACTTCAAGGAAAATGGCCTCTAGAAACTCCTGTAAACATTCAATCAAATCAAACATAGATTGCGGACAGTTATGTTTTCTTGATTAATCAACTTATCTAGTTCTTAAAGCTGCCATTAAATTGAATTACTAGTGCGGACATTGTGGTTGTTTGATGGTTAGGGTTAGTTATACGGCGGATCTGTTAACTAACCAATGTTAAGAAGAGATAAATATTCAGAATATAAATTGATGTTTTGTTTCCACGATCAGTTTTGATTTCTGTAGGTGGATATGTGCTTGTGACCAAGATTTGTTCTCTTGATAATTTTCTGATTTTATTAAATTTTGTTTGATAGTTTTCTGTTTTCTTTTGCTTTAGCCTAGATAATGTCCAACCCCCCCCCAAATTGCATATCATCTAGCATAAAAATCTGACTTGAACTTCCTCGTGGGATCGACCCCTTGCTTGCTCTATACTATCTTATGTGTTGTGTTTGAAGCTAGGGTAATTAATTTGTGCGACCGCGACATCGCAACAGCTACCACAAGGAAAACAGCCTCCGCAAACTACTTTAAAACTTTGAGCACGATCCAACAGTCAGATCAAAAGTTAAAGCCCTTTTGAGCCGTTACACTAGTCTAGCGCGATCGGACGTTTGCTTCACAGAGTACAGATTCCGTAGCCACTACATGGAAAATGGCCTTCAGAAACTCCTGTAAACATTCGGGAGTGATCCAATGGTCGGATCAAAAGTTAAGGCCCTTTTCAGCCGTTATAGTGGTCTGGCACGATGAGACCTGTTATTCACTGAGTAGCGATTCCATAGCAATCTCAAGTAAAACAGCCTTCGGAAACTACTATAAACATTTGAGCATGATCCAACGGTCGGATCAAAAGTTAGAGCCTTTTTGAGCCGTTACTCTAGTCTTGCGCGACCGGACAATCGATTCACAGAGTAGAGATTTCGTAGCTACTACAAGGAAAATGGTCTCCAGAAACTCCAGTAAAAATTAAGGAGTGATCCAATGGTTTGATTAAAAGTTAAAGCGCTTTTGAGTCGTTACATTCGTCTGGCACGACAAGACCTGCTCTTCACCGAGTAGCGATTCCATTGCTACCACAAGGAAAACAGCCGACGAAAACTATTGTAAAACTTTGAGCACATTCCAACGGTCGAATCAAAAGTTATAGCGCCTTTGAATCGTTACTCTCTTTTGGCGCGACCGAACGTTCACTTCACAGAGTAGAGATTCTGTATCTACTACAAGGAAAATGGCCTCCAGAAACTCCTATTAACATTCGGGAGTGATCCAACGGTCGGATCAAAATTTCAAGCGCTTTTGAGCAGTTACACTCATATGGCACGACGAGACCTGCTCTTCACCGAGTAGCGATTCTATGGCTACCACAAGGAAAACATCCTCTGGAAACTACTATAAAAATTTGAGCACGATCCAACGGTCGGATCAAAAGTTAGAGCCATTTTGAGTCGTTACTCTGTTTTGGCGCGACCGGACGTTCGATTCACAGAGTAGAGATTTTGTAGCTACTACAAGCAAAATGGCCTCCAGAAACTCCTGTAAAAATTCTGGAGCGATCTAACGATCGGATCAAAAGTTAAGGCGCTTTTAAGCCGTTACGCTGGTCTGGCACGATGAGACCTGTTCTTAACCTAGTAGCGATTCCATGGCTACCAAAAGGAAAATAGCCTCCGAAAACTACTGTAAAACTTTGAGCGCGGTCCAACGGTCAGATCAAAAGTTAGAGCCCTTTTGAGTCGTTAGTCTGGTCTGGTGCAACCGGACGTTTGCTTCACAGAGTAGAGATTCAATAGCTACTATAAGGAAAAAGGCCTCCAGAAACTCCTGTAAACATTCGGGAGTGATACAACAATCGGATCAAAAGTTAAGGCGCTTTTGAGCCGTTAAGGTGGTCTAGCATGACAAGACTTGCTCTTCACCGAGTAGCAATTCCATGCTACCAAAAGGAAAACAGCCTCCGGAAACTAATGTTAAAATTTGAGCACGATCCAACGGTCGGATCAAAAGTTAGAGCCCTTTTGAGCCGTTACTCTGGTGTGGCGTGACCGGACGTTCGCTTCATAGAGTAGAGATTCCGTAGCTAATACAAGGAAAATGGCCTCCAGAAACTCCTGTAAACATTCGCGTGTGAGCCAATGGTCAGATCAAAAGTTAGAGCCCTTTTGAGCCGTTAATCTGGTCTGGCGCGACCGAATGTTCGATTCACAGAGTAGAGATTTCGTAGCTACTACAAGGAAAAAGCCTTACAGAAACTCCTGTAAAAACTCAAGAGTGAGCCAACGGTCGGATCAAAAGTTAATGCGCTTTTGAGCCGTTACGGTGGTCTAGCACGACGAGACTTGCTCTTCACCAGTAGCGATTCCATTGCTACCACAAGGAAAACAGCCTTCGGAAACTACTATAAAAATTTAAGCACGATCCAACGGTCGTATCAAAATTCAGAGCCCTTTTGAGCCGTTACTCTCGTCAGGCGTGATCGGAAGTTCGCTTCATAATGTAGAGATTCAATAGCTACTACAAGGAAAATGGCATCTAGAAACTCCTGTAAACATTCGAGAGTGATCTAACGGTCGGATCAAAAGTTAAGGCGCTTTTGAGCCGCTACGCTGGCCTGGCACGACGAGACCGGATCTTCTCCGAGTAGCGATTCCATGGCTACCACAAGGAAAATAGCTTCCACAAACTACTGTAAAACTTGAAACACAATCCAACTGTCGGATCAAAAGTTAGAGCGCTTTTGAGCCATTACTCAGGTCTAGCGGGATCGAACGTTCGCTTCACAGAGTAGAAATTCCATATCTACTACAAGGAAAATGGTCTCCAGAAACATCTGTAAAAATTAAGGAGTGATCCAACGGTTGGATCAAAAGTTATGGCACTTTTAAGCCGTTATGCTGGTCTGGCACGACGAGACCGCTCTTCATCGAGTAGCGATTCCATTTTCTACCACAAGGAAAGCAGCCTCTGGAAACTACTGTAAAAATTTGAGCACGATCCAACGGTCCAATCAAAAGTCAGAGCCCTTTTGAGATGTTACTCTGGTCTGGCGCTACCTGATGTTCGCTTCACAGAGTACAGATTTTGTAGCTGCTTCAAGCAAAATGGCCAACAGAAACTCCTGTAAAAATTCAGGAGTGGTCCAACGGTCAGATCAAAAGTTATGGCGTTTTTGAGCCGTTAAGCTGGTCTGGCTCGACGAGACCTGCTCTTAACCTAGTAGCGATTCCATTGCTACCATAAGGAAAACAGCCTCCGCAAACTACTGTAAAACTTTAAGCACGACCCAACGGTCGGATCTAAAGTTAGAGCCCTTTTGAGCTGTTAGTCTGGTCTGGCGCAACCGGACGTTCGCTTGATAGAGTAGAGATTCAATAGCTACTACAAGGAAATGCCCTCCAGAAACTCCTGTAAACATTCGGGAGTGATCCAACGGTCGGATCAAAAGTTAAGGCACTTTGGAGCCGCTACGCTGGTCTGGTAAGACGAGACCAGATCTTCTCTGAGTAGTGTTTCCATGGCTACCACAAGGAAAATAGCCTCCGCAAACTACTGTAAAACTTGGAGCACGATCCAACGGTCTTATCAAAAGTTAGAGCGCTTTTGAGCCGTTACTCTGGTCTAGCGGGACCGGACGTTCGCTTCACAAAAAAGAGATTCCATATCTACTACAAGGAAAATGCTCTCCAGAAACACCTGTAAAAATTGAGTGATCCAATGGTGGGATCAAAAGTTATGGCGCTTTTAATCCCGCCATTGTGAGTCAGAAACTACTATCACAGGTGACGCGTGGATTCGACAGCCCACACAGCCCTCTAGGAACTCTGAAATGATCAACGAACTGCTGTCACGGGTGACGCGTGGATTCGACAGCCCTAGGGAGTCAGAAACTGTTGTCATAGGTGACACGAGGATTCGACAGCCCACACAGCCCTCTAGGGACTCTGAAATGATCAACGAACTGCTGTCACTGGTGACGCGTGGATTCGACTGCACTAGGGAGTCAGAAACTGCTGTCACGGGTGACGCGAGGATTTGACAGCCCACACAGCTCCGTAGGGACTCAGAAACTGCTGTCACGGGTGACGAGTGGATTCGACAGCCAGACAGCCCCCTAGGGAGTCAGAAACTACTTTCACAGGTGACGCGTGGATTCGACAGCCCACACAGCCCTCTAGGGACTCTGAAATGATCAACGAACTGCTGTCACGGGTGACGCGTGGATCGACAGCCCAGACAGCCCCTAGGGAGTCAGAAACTGCTGTCACGGGTGACGCGTGGATTCGACAGCCCCCACAACCCCCTAGGGAGTCTGAAATCATCAACAAACTGCTGTCACGAGTCTCGCGAGGATTCTACAGCCCAGACAGCCCCCTAAGGAGTGAGAAATAGCTGTCAGGGGTGACGCGTGGATTCGACACCCTACACAACCCCCTAGGGACTCAGAAACTACTGTCACGGGTGACGCGTGGTTTCGACAGGCCAGACAGCCCCTAGTGAGTGAGAAACTGCTGTCACGGGTGACTCGTGGATTCTACAGCCCACACAGCCCTCTAGGGACTCTGAAATGATCAATGAACCACTGTCACTGGTGACGCGTGGATTCGACAGCCCTAGGGAGTCAGAAACTGCTGTCACAGGTGACGCGAGGATTCGACAGCCCACACAGCCCCATAGGGACTCAGAAACTGCTGTCTCGGGTGACGCATGGATTTGACAGCCAGACAGCCCCCTGGGGAGTCAGAAACTACTATCACAGGGGACACGTGGATTCGACAGCCCACACAGCCCTCTAGGGACTCTGAAATGATCAACGAACTGCTGTCACGGGTGACGCGTGGATCGACAGCCCACACAGCCCCTAGGGAGTCAGAAACTGCTGCCACGGGTGACGCGTGGATTCGACAGCCCCCACAACCCCCTAGGGAGTCTGAAATCATCAACAAACTGCTGTCACGAGTCTCGCGAGGATTCTACAGCCCAGACAGCCCCCTAAGGAGTGAGAAACAGCTGTCAGGGGTGACGCGTGGATTCGACACCCTACACAACCCCCTAGGGACTCAGAAACTGCTGTCACGGGTGACGCGTGGATTCAACAGCCAGACAGCGCCCTTGGGACTCAGAAACTGCTGTCACGGGTGACGCGTGGATTCTACAGCCCAGTCACCCCCTAGGAGGAGTCAGAAATCATCAACGAACTGTAGTAAAGGGTGACGCGTGGATTCGACAGGCCACACAGCTCCGGAGGAGTCAGTAATTGGTGTCATGGGTGACGCGTGGATTCGACAGCCCACACAACCCCCTAGGGAGTCTGAAATCATCAAGAAACTGCTGTCACGGGTCTCGCGAGGATTGTACAGCCCAGACAGCCCCCTAGGGAGTGGGAAACAGCTGTCACGGGTGACGCGTGGATTCGACAGCCACACAGCCCCCTAGGGATTCAGAAACTGCTGTCACGGGTGACGAGAGGATTCCACAGCCCACACAGCCCTGTAGGGACTCAGAAACTGCTGTCACGGGTGACGGGTGGATTTGACAAGCCAGACAGCCCCCTAGGGAGTCAGAAACTGCTGTCAGGGGTGACGCGAGGATTCGACAGGCCAGACAACCCCTAACAGAGTCACAAACTACTGTCACGGGTGACGCGTGGATTCGACAGCCCAGACAGCCCCCTAGGGAGTCAGAAACTGCTGTCACGGCTGACGCGTTGATTCGACCGCCCCCTATGGAGTCAGAAACTGCTGTCACGAGTGAAGCGTGGATTCGACCGCCCCCTATGGAGTCAGAAACTGCTGTCACGAGTGATGCGTGGATTCGATAGCGAGACAGCCCCCTAGGGAGTCATAAACTACTGTCACGGGTGACGTGTGGATTCGACAGGCTAGACAGCCCCCTATGGAGTCAGAAACTGCTGTCACGGGTGAAGCGTGGATTCGACAGCCGAGACAACCCCCTAGGGAGTCAGATACTGCTGTCATGGGTGACGCGTGGATTCTACAGCCTACACAGCCCTCTAGAGACTCTGAAATGATCAACGAACTGCTGTCACTGGTTACGCGTGGATTCGATAGCCTTAGGGAGTCAGAAACTGCTGTCACGGGTGACGCGAGGATTCGACAGCCCACATATCCCCGTAGGGACTCAGAAAATGCTGTAAAGGGTGACGCGTGGATTCGAAAGCCCACACAGCTCCCTAGGAGTCAGAACTGCTGTCACGGGTGACGCGTTGATTCGACAGCCCCTAGGGAGTTAGAAAATGCTGTCACGGGTGACGCGTGGACTCTACAGCGCAGACACCCCCTAGGGGGAGTTAGAAATCATCAACGAACTGCTGTAAAGGGTGACGCGTGGATTCGAAAGACCACACAGCCCCCTAAGGACTCAGAAACTGCTGTCACGGGTGACGCGTTGATTCGACCGCCCAGACAGCCCCTAGGGAGTCAGAAACTGCTGTCAAGGGTGACGCGTGGATTCGACAGCCCAGACAGCCCCTAGGGACTCAGAAACTGCTGTCACGGGTGACGCGTTGATTCGACCGCCCCCTAGGGAGTCAGAAACTGCTGTCACTAGTGACGCATGGATTCGACAGCCAGACAGCCCCCTAGGGTGTTAGAAACTGCTGTCACGGATGACGCGTGGATTCGACAGCCCACACACCTCCCTAGGGAGTCAGATACTGCTGTCAACGGTGACGCGTGGATTCTACAGCCCACACAGCCCTCTAGAGACTCTGAAATGATCAACGAACTGCTGTCACTAGTGACGCGTGGATTCGACAGCCCTAGGGAGTCAGAAACTGCTGTCACGGGTGACGCGAGGATTCGACAGGCCAGACAGCCCCTAGGGAGTTAGAAATTGCTGTCACGGGTGACGCGTGGATTCGACAGGCCAGACAGCCCCCTAGGGAGTAGGAAATAGCTGTCACGGGTGACGCGTGGATTCGACAGCCACACAGCCCACTAGGGAGTCAGAAACTGCTGTCACGGGTGACGCGTGGATTCGACAGGCCAGACAGCCCCCTACGAAGACAGAAACTGCTGTCACGGGTGACACGTGGATTCGACAGCAAGACAGCCCCTTAGGGAGTCAGAAACTGCTGTCACGGGTGACGCGAGGATTCAACAGGCCGGACAGCCCCTTACAGAGTCACAAACAGCTCTCACGGGTGACGTGTGGATTCGACAGCCCAGACAGCCACCTAGGAGTCAGAAACTGCTGTCACGGGTGACGCGTGGATTCGACAGCCCAGACAGCCCCTAGGGACTCAGAAACTGCTGTCATGGCTGACGCGTTGATTCGACCGCCCCCTAGGGAGTCAGAAACTGCTGTCACCAGTGACGCGTGGATTCGACAGCCAGACAGCCCCCTAGGGCGTCAGAAACTGCTATCACGGGTGACGCGTGGATTCGACAGCCACACACCTCCCTAGGGACTTAGAAAATGCTGTCACGGGTGACGCGTTGATTCAACAGCCCCCAAGGGAGTCAGAAACTGCTGTCACGGGTGACGCGTGGATTCGACAGCCCCCAAAGGAGTCAGAAACTGCTGTCACTGGTGACGCGTGGATTCTACAGCCCTAGGAAGTCAGAAACTGCTTTAATGGGTGACGCGAGGATTCGACAGCCCACACAGCCCTGTAGGGACTCAGAAACTATTGTCACGGGTGACGCGTGTATTCGACAGCCCAGACAGCCCCCTAGGGAGTCAGAAACTGCTGTCACGGGTGACGCGTGGATTCGAGAGCCCACACACCTCCCTAGGGAGTCAGAAACTGCTGTCACGGGTGACGCGTGGATTCGACAGCCACACAGCCCCCTAGGGAGTCAGAAACTGCTGTCACGGGTGACGCGAGAATTCGACAGCCCCCTAGGGAGTCAGAAACTACTGTCCAGGGTGACCTGTGGATTCCACAGGCCACACAGCCCCCTACGGAGTCAGAAACTACTGTCACGGGTGACGCGTGGATTCGACAGCCCACACACCTCCCTAAGGAATCAGAAACTGCTGTCACGGGTGACGCGTGGATTCTACAGCCCACACAGCCCTCTAGAGACTCTGAAATGATCAACGAACTGCTGTCACTGGCTACGCGTGGATTCGACAGCCCTAGGGAGTCAGAAACTGCTGTCACGGGTGACGCGAGGATTCGACAGCCCACACAGCCCTGTAGGGACTGAGAAACTGCTGTCACGGGTGACGCGTGGATTCGACAGCCCAGACAGCCCCCTAGGGACTCAGAAAATGCTGTCACGGGTGACGCGTTGATTCGACAGCCCCTAAGGGAGTCAGAAACTGCTGTCACGGGTGACGCGTGGATTCGACCGCCCCCTAGGGAGTCAGAAACTCCTGTCACGCGTAATGCGTGGATTCGACAACACCCTATGGAGTCAGAAACTGCTGTCACGGGTGACGCATGGATTCGACAGCCCAGACGGCCCCCTAGGGACTTAGAAACTGCTGTCACGGGTGACGCGTTGATTCGACAGCCCCCTAGGGACTCAGAAACTGCTGTCACGAGTGACGCGTGGATTTGACAGCCACACAGCCCTCTACGGATTCAGAAACTGCTGTCACGGGTGACGCGTGGATTCTACAGCCCAGTGACCCCCTAGGGGGAGGCAGAAATCATAAATGAACTGCTGTAAAGAAGAAGACGCGGATATTCGACAGCCCACTCAGCTCCCTAGGAGTCAGAAACTGCTGTCATGGGTGACGCGTCGATTTGACAGCCCACACATCCCTCTAGAGACTCTGAAATGATCAACGAACTGCTGTCACTGGCGACGCATGGATTCGACAGCCCTAGGGAGTCAGAAACTGCTGTCACATGTGACGCGAGGATTCGACAGCCCACACAGCCCTGTAGGGACTGAGAAACTGCTGTCACGGGTGACACGTGGATTCGACAGCCCAGACAGCCCCTAGGGACTCAGAAAATGTTGTCACGGGTGACGCGTTGATTCGACAGCCCTAAGGGAGTCAGAAACTGCTGTCACGGGTGACGCGTGGATTCGACAGCACCCTATGGAGTCAGAAACTGCTGTCACGGGTGACGCGTGGATTCAACAACCCACACACCTCCTTAGGGAATCAGAAACTGCTGTCACGGGTGACGCGTGGATTCTACAGCCCACACAGCCCTCTAGAGACTCTGAAATGATCAACGAAGTGCTGTCACTGGCGACGCGTGGAGTCGACAGCCCTAGGGAGTCAGAAACTGCTGTCACGGGTGACGCGAGGATTCGACAGCCCACACAGCCCTGTAGGGACTGAGAAACTGCTGTCACGGGTGACGCGTGGATTCGACAGCCCAGACAGCCCCCTAGGGACTCAGAAAATGCTGTCACGGGTGACGCGTTGATTCGACAGCCCCTAAGGGAGTCAGAAACTGCTGTCACGGGTGACGCGTGGATTCGACCGCCCCCTAGGGAGTCAGAAACTCCTGTCACGCGTAACGCGTGGATTCGACAACACCCTATGGAGTCAGAAACTGCTGTCACGGGTGACGCGTGGATTCGACAGCCCACACTCCTCCCTAGGGAATCAGAAACTGCTGTCACGGGTGACGCATGGATTCTACAGCCCACACAGCCCTCTAGAGACTCTGAAATGATCAATAAACTGCTGTCACTGGCGACGCGTGGATTCGACAGCCCTAGGGAGTCAGAAACTGCTGTCATGGGTGACGCGAGGATTCAACAGCCCACATATCCCCGTAGGGACTCAGAAACTGCTGTAAAGGGTGACGCGTGGATTCGAAAGCCCACACAGCTCCCTAGGAGTCAGAAACTGCTGTCACGGGTGACGCGTTGATTCGATAGCCCCCTAGGGAGTCAGAAAATGTTGTCACGGGTGACGCGTGGACTCTACAGCGCAGACACCCCCTAGGGGGAGTCAGAAATCATCAATGAACTGCTGTAAAGGGTGACGCGTGGATTCGAAAGCCCACACAGCTCCCTAGGAGTCAGAAATTGCTGTCAGGGGTGACGCGTGGATTCGACAGCCCACACAACCCCCTAGGGAGTCTGAAATCATCAACAAACTGCTGTCACGGGTCTCGCGAGGATTGTACAGCCCAGACAGCCCCCTAGGGAGTGTGAAACAGCTGTCACGGGTGACGCGTGGATTCGACAGCCACACAGCCCCCTAGGGAGTCAGAAACTGCTGTCACGGGTGACGAGAGGATTCGACAGCCCACACAGCCCTGTAGGGACTCAGAAACTGCTGTCACGGGTGACGGGTGGATTGGACAGGCCAGACAGCCCCCTACCGAGTCAGAAACTGCTGTCACGGGTGACGCGTGGATTCGACAGGCAGACAGCCCCCTACGCAGTCAGAAACTGCTGTCACGGGTGAAGCGTAGATTCGACAGCCGAGACAGCCCCCTAGGGAGTCAGATACTGCTATCATGGGTGACGCGTGGATTCTACAGCCCACACAGCCCTCTAGAGACTCTGAAATGATCAACGAACTGCTGTCACTGGTTACGCGTGGATTCGATAGCCTTAGGGAGTCAGAAACTGCTGTCACGGGTGACGCGAGGATTCAACAGCCCACATATCCCCGTAGGGACTCAGAAATTGCTGTAAAGGGTGACGCGTGGATTCAAAAGCCCACACAGCTCCCTAGGAGTCAGAAACTGCTGTCACGGGTGACGCGTTGATTCGACAGCCCCTAGGGAGTTAGAAAATGCTGTCATGGGTGACGCGTGGACTCTACAGCGCAGACACCCCCTAGGGGGAGTTAGAAATCATCAACGAACTGCTGTAAAGGGTGACGCGTGGATTCGAAAGCCCACACAGCCCCCTAAAGACTCAGAAACTGCTGTCAAGGGTGACGCGTGGATTCGACAGCCCAGACAGCCCCTAGGGACTCAGAAACTGCTGTCAAGGGTGACGCGTTGATTCGACCGCCCCCTAGGGAGTCAGAAACTGCTGTCACTAGTGACGCATGGATTCGACAGCCAGACAGCCCCCTAGGGTGTTAGAAACTGCTGTCACGGATGACGCGTGGATTCGACAGCCCATACACCTCCCTAGGGAGTCAGATACTGCTGTCAACGGTGACACGTGGATTCTACAGCCCACACAGCCCTCTAGAGACTCTGAAATGATCAACGAACTGCTGTCACTGGTGACGCGTGGATTCGACAGCCCTAGGGAGTCAGAATCTGCTGTCACGGGTGACGCGAGGATTCGACAGGCCAGACAGCCCCCTGGGGAGTCAGAAATTGCTGTCACGGGTGACGCGTGGATTCGACAGGCCAGACAGCCCCCTAGGGAGTAGGAAATAGCTGTCACGGGTGACGCGTGGATTCGACAGCCACACAGCCGACTAGGGAGTCAGAAACTGCTGTCACGGGTGACGCGTGGATTCGAGAGGCCAGACAGCCCCCTACGAAGACAGAAACTGCTGTCACGGGTGACGCGTGGATTCGACAGCAAGACAGCCCCTTAGGGAGTCAGAAACTGCTGTCACGGGTGACGCGAGGATTCAACAGGCCGGACAGCCCCTTACAGAGTCACAAACAGCTGTCACGGGTGACGCGTGGATGCGACAGCCCAGACAGCCACCTAGGAGTCAGAAACTGCTGTCACGGGTGACGCGTGGATCCGACAGCCCAGACAGCCCCCTAGGGACTCAGAAACTGCTGTCATGGGTGACGCGTTGATTCGACCGCCCCCTAGGGAGTCGGAAACTGCTGTCACCAGTGACGCGTGGATTCGACAGCCAGACAGCCCCCTAGGGCGTCAGAAACTGCTGTCACGGGTGACGCGTGGATTCGACAGCCACACCCCTCCCTAGGGAGTCAGATACTGCTGTAAAGGGTGACGCGTGGATTCTACAGCCCACACAGCCCTCTAGAGACTCTGAAATTATCAACGAACTGCTGTCACTAGTGACGCGTGGATTCGACAGCCCTAGGGAGTCAGAAACTGCTGTCACGGGTGACGCGAGGATTCGACAGGCCAGACAGCCCCCTAGGGAGTCTGAAATTGCTGTCACGGGTGACGCGTGGATTCGACAGTCCAGACAGCCCCTTACGGAGACAGAAACTGCTGTCACGGGTGATGCGTGAATTCGACAGCCGAGACAGCCCCCTAGCGAGTCAGAAACTGCTGTCACGGGTGTCGCGTGGATTCTCCAGCCCAGACATCCCCTAGGGGAGTCAGAAATCATCAACGAACTGCTGTAAAGGGTGACGCGTGGATTCGAAAGCCCACACAGCTCCCTAGGAGTCAGAAATTGCTGTTATGGGTGACGCGTGGATTCGACAGCCCACACAACCCTCTAGGGAGTCTGAAATCATCAACAAACTGCTGTCACGGGTCTCGTGAGGATTGTACAGCCCAGACAGCCCCCTAGGGAGTGGGAAACAGCTGTCACGGGTGACGCGTGGATTCGACAGCGACACAGCCCACTAGGGAGTCAGAAACTGCTGTCACGGGTGACGAGAGGATTCGACAGCCCACACAGCCCTGTAGGGACTCAGAAACTGCTCTCACGGGTGACGGGTGGATTTGACAGGCCAGACAGCCCCCTACGGAGACAGAAACTGCTGTCACGGGTGACGCGTGGATTCGACAGCTAGACAACCCCTTAGGAAGTCAGAAACTGCTGTCACGAGTGACGCGAGGATTCGACAGGCCGGACAGCCCCTTACAGAGTCACAAACAGCTGTCACGGGTGACGCGTGGATTCGACAGCCCAGACAGCCACCTAGGAGTCAGAAACTGCTGTCACGGGTGACGCGTGGATTCGACAGCCCAGACAGCCCCCTAGGGACTCAGAAACTGCTGTCATGGGTGACGCGTTGATTCGACCGCCCCCTAGGGAGTCAGAAACTGCTGTCACCAGTGACGCGTTGATTCGACAGCCAGACAGCCCCCTAGGGCATCAGAAACTGCTGTCACGGGTGACGCGTGGATTCGACAGCCACACACCTCCCTAGGGAGTCAGATACTGCTGTCAAGGGTGACGCGTGGATTCTACAGCCCACACAGCCCTCTAGAGACTCTGAAATGATCAACGAACTGCTGTCACTGGGGACGCGTGGATTCGACAGCCCTAGGGAGTCAGAAACTGCTGTCACGGGTGACGCGAGGATTCGACAGGCCAGACAGCCCCCTAGGGAGTCTGAAATTGCTGTCACGGGTGACGCGTGGATTTGACAGGCCAGACAGCCCCTTACGGAGACAGAAACTGCTGTCACGGGTGATGCGTGAATTCGACAGCCGAGACAGCCCCCTAGCGAGTCAGAAACTGCTGTCACGGGTGACGCGTGGATTCTCCAGCCCAGACAACCCCTAGGGGGAGTCAGAAATCATCAATGAACTGCTGTAAAGGGTGACGCGTGGATTCGACAGCCCACACAGCTCCCTAGGAGTCAGAAATTGCTGTCATGGGCGACGCGTGGATTCGACAGCCCACACAACCCCCTAGGGAGTCTGAAATCATCAACAAACTGCTGTCACGGGTCTCGCGAGGATTGTACAGCCCAGACAGCCCCCTAGGGAGTGGGAAACAGCTGTCATGGGTGACGCGTGGATTCGACAGCCACACAGCCCACTAGGGAGTCAGAAACTGCTGTCACGGGTGACGAGAGGATTCGACAGGCCACACAGCCCTGTAGGGACTCAGAAACTGCTCTCACGGGTGACGGGTGGATTTGACAGGCCATACAGCCCCCTAGCGAGTCAGAAACTGCTGTCACGCGTGGATTCGACAGCCCAGACAGCCCCCTAGGAGTCAGAAACTGCTGTCACTGGTGACGCGTGGATTCTACAGCCCTAGGGAGTCAGAAACTGCTTTAATGGTTGACGCGAGGATTCGACAGCCCACACAGCCCTGTAGGGACTCAGAAACTGCTGTCACGGGTGACGCGTGTATTCGACAGCCCACACAGCCCCCTAGGGAGTCAGAAACTACTGTCACGGGTGACGCGTGGATTCGACAGCCCAGACAGCCCCCTAGGGACTCAGAAACTGCTGTCACGGGTGACGCGTTGATTCGACAGCCACACAGCCCCCTAGGGAGTCAGAAACTTGTGTCACAGGTGACACGAGAATTCGACAGCCCCCTAGGGAGTCAGAAACTACTGTCCAGGGTGCCCTGTGGATTCCACAGGCCACACAGCCCCCTACGTAGTCAGAAACTGCTGTCACGGGTGACGCGTGGATTCGACAGCCCACACACCTCCCTAAGGAATCAGAAACTGCTGTCACGGGTGACGCGTGGATTCTACAGCCCACACAGCCCTCTAGAGACTCTGAAATGATCAACGAACTGCTGTCACTGGCTACGCGTGGATTCGACAGCCCTAGGGAGTCAGAAACTGCTGTCACGGGTGACGCGAGGATTCGACAGCCCACACAGCCCTGTAGGGACTGAGAAACTGCTGTCACGGGTGACGCGTGGATTCGACAGCCCAGACAGCCCCCTAGGGACTCAGAAAATGCTGTCACGGGTGACGCGTTGATTCGACAGCCCCTAAGGGAGTCAGAAACTGCTGTCACGGGTGACGCGTGGATTCGACCGCCCCCTAGGGAGTCAGAAACTCCTGTCACGCGTAATGCGTGGATTCGACAACACCCTATGGAGTCAGAAACTGCTGTCACGGGTGACGCATGGATTCGACAGCCCAGACGGCCCCCTAGGGACTTAGAAACTGCTGTCACGGGTGACGCGTTGATTCGACAGCCCCCTAGGGACTCAGAAACTGCTGTCACGAGTGACGCGTGGATTTGACAGCCACACAGCCCTCTACGGATTCAGAAACTGCTGTCACGGGTGACGCGTGGATTCTACAGCCCAGTGACCCCCTAGGGGGAGGCAGAAATCATAAATGAACTGCTGTAAAGAAGAAGACGCGGATATTCGACAGCCCACTCAGCTCCCTAGGAGTCAGAAACTGCTGTCATGGGTGACGCGTCGATTCGACAGCCCACACAGCCCTCTAGAGACTCTGAAATGATCAACGAACTGCTGTCACTGGCGACGCATGGATTCGACAGCCCTAGGGAGTCAGAAACTGCTGTCACGGGTGACGCGAGGATTCGACAGCCCACACAGCCCTGTAGGGACTGAGAAACTGCTATCACGGGTGACGCGTGGATTCGACAGCCCAGACAGCCCCTAGGGACTCAGAAAATGCTGTCACGGGTGACGCGTTGATTCGACAGCCCTAAGGGAGTCAGAAACTGCTGTCACGGGTGACGCGTGGATTCGACAGCACCCTATGGAGTCAGAAACTGTTGTCACGGGTGACGCGTGGATTCGACAACCCACACACCTCCTTAGGGAATCAGAAACTGCTGTCACGGGTGACGCGTGGATTCTACAGCCCACACAGCCCTCTAGAGACTCTGAAATGATCAACGAACTGCTGTCACTGGCGACGCGTGGAGTCGATAGCCCTAGGGAGTCAGAAACTGCTGTCACGGGTGACGCGAGGATTCGACAGCCCACACAGCCCTGTAGGGACTGAGAAACTGCTATCACGGGTGACGCGTGGATTCGACAGCCCAGACAGCCCCTAGGGACTCAGAAAATGCTGTCACGGGTGACGCGTTGATTCGACAGCCCTAAGGGAGTCAGAAACTGCTGTCACGGGTGACGCGTGGATTCGACAGCACCCTATGGAGTCAGAAACTGCTGTCACTGGCGACGCGTGGAGTCGATAGCCCTAGGGATTCAGAAACTGCTGTCACGGGTGACGCGAGGATTCGACAGCCCACACAGCCCTGTAGGGACTGAGAAACTGCTGTCACGGGTGACGCGTGGATTCGACAGCCCAGACAGCCCCCTAGGGACTCAGAAAATGCTGTCACGGGTGACGCGTTGATTCGACAGCCCCTAAGGGAGTCAGAAACTGCTGTCACGGGTGACGCGTGGATTCGACCGCCCCCTAGGGAGTCAGAAACTCCTGTCACGCGTAACGCGTGGATTCGACAACACCCTATGGAGTCAGAAACTGCTGTCACGGGTGACGCGTGGATTCGACAGCCCACACTCCTCCCTAGGGAATCAGAAACTGCTGTCACGGGTGACGCATGGATTCTACAGCCCACACAGCCCTCTAGAGACTCTGAAATGATCAATAAACTGCTGTCACTGGCGACGCGTGGATTCGACAGCCCTAGGGAGTCAGAAACTGCTGTCATGGGTGACGCGAGGATTCAACAGCCCACATATCCCCGTAGGGACTCAGAAACTGCTGTAAAGGGTGACGCGTGGATTCGAAAGCCCACACAGCTCCCTAGGAGTCAGAAACTGCTGTCACGGGTGACGCGTTGATTCGACAGCCCCCTAGGGAGTCAGAAAATGTTGTCACGGGTGACGCGTGGACTCTACAGCGCAGACACCCCCTAGGGGGAGTCAGAAATCATCAACGAACTGCTGTAAAGGGTGACGCGTGGATTCGAAAGCCCACACAGCTCCCTAGGAGTCAGAAATTGCTGTCACGGGTGACGCATGGATTCTACAGCCCACACAGCCCTCTAGAGACTCTGAAATGATCAACAAACTGCTGTCACTGGCGACTCGTGGATTCGACAGCCCTAGGGAGTCAGAAACTGCTATCACGGGTGGCGCGAGGATTCGACAGCCCACACAGCCCTGTAGGGACTCAAAAACTGCTGTCACGGGTGACGCGTGGATTCGACAGCCAGACGGCCCCCTAGGGACTCAGAAACTGCTGTCACGGGTGACGCGTTGATTCGACAGCCCCCTAGGGCGTCAGAAACTGCTGTCACGGGTGACGCGTGGATTCGACAGCCACACAGCCCCCTAGTGAGTCAGAAACTGCTGTCACGTGTCACGCTTGGATTCGACAGGCCAGACAGCCCCCTATGGAGTCAGAAACTGCTGTCACGGGTGACTCGTGGATTCGACAGCCCCCTAGGGAGTCAGAAACTCCTGTCACGGGTGACCTGTGGATTCCACAGGCCAGACAGCCCCCTCCGGAGTCAGAAACTGCTGTCACGGGTGACGCGTGGATTCGACCGGCCCTTAGGGAGTCAGAAACTACTGTCACGCGTGACGCGTGGATTCGACAGCCCCCTAGGGAGTCAGAAACTGCTGTGACGGGTGAGGCGTGGATTCGACAGCCCACACACCTCCCTAGGGAATCAAAAACTGCAGTCACGGGTGACGCGTGGATTCTACAGCCCACACAGCCCTCTAGAGACTCTTAAATGATCAACGAACTACTGTCACTGGCGACGCGTGGATTCGACAGCCCTAAGGAGTAAGAAACTGCTGTCACGGGTGACGCGACGATTCGACAGCCCACACAGCCCTGTAGGGACTCAGAAACTGCTGTCACGGGTGACGCGTGGATTCGACAGCCCAGACAGCCCCCTAGGGACTCAGAAAATGCTGTCACGGGTGACGCGTTGATTCGACAGCCCCCAAGGGAGTCAGAAACTGCTGTCACGGGTGACGCGTGGATTCGACAACCCACACACCTCCTTAGGGAATCAGAAACTGCTGTCACGGGTGACGCGTGGATTCTACAGCCCACACAGCCCTCTAGAGACTCTGAAA
>Ga0325405_1000670_pt1 | contig 33398 bp, 10 predicted proteins | sample PopdelMetagenome_21_FD_205663 | JGI IMG/M metagenome (GOLD analysis project Ga0325405, IMG submission 205663) | Populus deltoides microbial communities from Bellville, Georgia, United States - Xylem-Control-R2 | ecosystem: Host-associated > Plants > Phyllosphere > Stem > Wood/Secondary xylem... | reverse complement strand
AGTTTAATCTTGTAGTTTTATATTTGAATAATGTGATTATTAATATAATAACTATTAAAAATTTATATAATTATTAATTTTAAAATTTATAGGATTAATTGTGTTGCCGAATACTCTCATTCATAATAATAACAAAAATTTGGAAATAACCGATTTATTCGGACATTAATTGCATTCATACATTCTATTCCAGGCATTTCGGACACTTTCGAAGGGGTGACCTACCGTTTTGTACGTGACACAAGGCCATGGCCTGCTTGTGTCCTACAACAAGGTGTCCTCATTTTAAGATGTACCTTAAAATGATGAAAGAGATTGATCTAGAAGGACACAGGATATGAATCCATATATCACGGGTCACCATATCAAAGACAAAATTGAGTGGCAGGTGAGGTAGGACCCGTACAATCCACGGGTATGGTTGTGCCATGTTTATTAGCATGAAAATGATGGGGTGATTTTTAAATAAATAAAGAAAAAAAATATTTATTTTACATTAAAAATAAATATTTTTTAAATATTTATAAGTATAAGTTTTTATTATATAATAAATTAAGTGAAAGTCACAGTAGGAACGATATATTTTTTTTGAATTTTTATAATTAATTTTGATATTTATGATTATTTTTTATAAAATTAAATAAAAATTATTTAATTTAATTTAAAATTATTTAACTGTCATTTTATTTACATGCTAGTTTAGCAAATATGCAGTTTATGAATGAGATTTTTCACGATTCCCATCTAATTTTTCCTCGAAAGATTCACCGATGCAAATGGCATAGAAGCGGCTGATTCTGATGGGTTAGCTCAATAGCTTTGCCCTGGGTTTGATAGATATTTCTTGACCCAGTTCCAGATGGGCCAAAGTGAGGGTGAAATGTAATTTTCAGGCACAGCACAGATCTTGTTCTATGAAACATAACAAGCCTTTCTTGTTCATCAAGTATGAGCCCAGAAACTATGGCTAATTAGGATACAAGGATGGGTTCAATTAAGGATTTGTCTCTCCCAATTTATCATTTTCTTATAATAATATTCATAATTTTAAGCATCTCAATAATTGAAATTGATGGTGTTTTAATTGTAAATTAAATTATTTTATGCGTAAATTATTATATGTATACTGCTTCTTCTTTTTTAATATATATATATATACACATACTTTGGTATTTCTCCCTTGTAAGATGCAAGAATATTGGAACACAGTCAAGAAAACGAGTCGGGTTTTTATTCTATTTTTCCAAAAATATATTATATTCTAACATCTTATAATAACAAGGAATTATACAATATTTTCTCAAGAAAAAAAACGTCACTTGTATATCGAAATATGAGTTTTCTAAGGCCTAGGCATGCCATTGTTAATTCTCTCTCGGAGCCCATATTTACCACCAAGTTTGGACCCTACAACGGAGGCTGGCTAGGTTTACCACCGAGTCTATACCCTACAGTCAGGCTGAGAAATGAGTTGTCGCGGCTCCGATCGAAGGCCCAAGGAGAGGTTGCTGAGGTTGTCCCATAACAGCTGAGGAAGGAGCTTATGAAGGAGTTTGTAAGTGTAAGAGAGAGCCTCGTCCCTCGAGCTAGCTTCAGAGAGGAGATGGACAGAAGACCACTGAAAAATATGGATTTTCACGTTATATATTCAACAAACAAAATACTTGTGAATCTTCATGGGGTCATTTTCATGTAAAATCCCACCACTCCAACATTTTAAGCAATTATGTTTTGAATTTCAACCTTTTTTCTCAAACCTGCATATGAACTTAATTTCCTCGAATAGCTCAATAAGAAAAAAATAGAAAAACAGGCTCATAATTAATAAATTAGATATATCATTGTAGGAATTTCAAAATTATAAAAAAACACAGAAGAAACTCTTATTTATAGAATAATCTAGCAAATATGCGGGTCATATTTATATATTTATATTCATCACATCTCACATATTCTATTCATATTAAACACACCTACATGGCAGTTTATGAATGAGATTTTCATGATTCCGGTCTAATTTTATTTTGTTCATTTGTGTGATTTTCTATATTACTTTTCCCTGAAAGATTCACCAATGTAAATGGTATGTTAAACACACCTATATTTTGTTTTGTTCGGAATAACGGGTATATTCGGATTAAATTTCATCTTGCTCTGAATTTTATTCCATTTCAGATTTCTTGATCAAAATTCAGTTAAGGTGTTTTGGTTTTATTCTGTTATGTGAAAAGTATTTTTTTAATTTTTTTTTATCTATATGTTTCTTTAATTTCATTTTGTTTATTGGAGACTGGACTTCATAATTTGTTGTGAGTTACTTTCTTTATCATTATCTCAATCTCATGATCGATGTTACAGATTTGACAAGTTAACCTTGTTTACTCGAGTTTTTTTGTCTATTATTTTGATTGATTTTTTTTTTAATTTCAACATTCAACATCTTGTTGATTATGAATTAAATTTTATTATTTGTTTGGATTTATTTTCTATGAAGTTATCCTAATCTCATGACTTGATTCACGAGTTTTACAAGTTAACTTGAGTAGACTTAGTTTTTTTATTGTGTCCTTATTTAGATTGATTTTTTTAAAATTTTATCATTCAATAATGGATTTATTGAAAATTGAGTTTCATAATTTGTTTCAATCTATTTTATTTGGGGTTATCATAATCTCATGACCCAAATTGCGAATTCAGAAAGTTAAATCAAGTTGATCTGACTAGATCCAATATGTTGTCGTCTCAATATTCTTTTTAAAAATAGATGTTGTCTTGAACTTTATTTTAATCAAATTAACTATGCTTTTACCAGTCGTCTAAGTTGTTTTTAAACTTGTTGAGTCGATTAGGTCATATCGAGTCAACTCTCACATATATTTTTTTTATAGTATAAAAATATTAGCTATGCCTAAAAGTTTTTTTTTATGTTAAAAAAATTAATCTAACCCAGCGTAGCGCTTGCTAACAATCTAGTAGTTAGTAAATATGAATATTTAAATTTTAAAATTGTGTTTAGATACTTTACATTGTATTTAAAATTTAAATTAATTTATTTTTGGATTTAAATTGTTTATATATTTATATTACAACCCAAAACGGACTCTAAAATCAAAATGTATCCTTCCGATTAAAAAAAACAAAACGAAATTGATACCATTGACAGAAGCAGCTGATTCTCATGGGCATACATGGGTTAGCTCAATAACTTTGCCCCTGGTTTGATGGAATTTGTTGACCCAATTTGAAATGGGCCGGAAATGTGGTTTCAAATGGGCCAAGTCTTTCCTGGTCATCAAATGAGTCCAAAAACAAAGGCTAATTAGGATACACGGGAGGGTGCAATAAAACATATTGTCTTTCAATTTATCATTTTTCTTATAATAATATTCATAGTTTTAAGCTACTCAATAATTGAAATTGATGGTGATTTAAATGTAATTTAAAATATTTTTCTGAGACCTATATTTTCCTAGCCATCAATTTCTTGTCGAAAAACAAATTAAAAAAGAAAAGAAAAGATGTTTGATCTGAGTTATTTTATGCGTAAATTATTACATGTACACAGCTTTTTTTTTAAAATAATTATAAATTTAATTTGCTATTTTTTCCTTGAACACGGTTAAAAAACCTTTGCGTTGACATTAGCTCCATGACTCTCCTGATATTGAATGACAGTCGAAAATGAACCAATTTAACTTGAGCAAAGCTTTTTCTTCAAAAACAAATTCTCTCTCCTTCACCCTTAAATGGGCTAGTTGGGCCAGAAGCCTTAATTTTGCCACTCAAAAAGAAGGGCCCAGGAACATATCACAAACACAAAGAAACCTCGAATGTCATGTCGTTTTTATGTCCATCACATATCACAGGGTCACATTTATGAGATATGCCTTAAACCTTGTTTTAGTCTCTAAAGGCGGCTGAACAATGTTTTATAAAAAATTAATTCTTTTTATCTAAAATTATTTTTTATTTATTAATATTAAAAATAAAATTTTAAAAAAATCAACTACTTGATATTACATCTCACCATTTCTTTTTCATCAATAATTGAAACCTGATGGTGCCGTAATTGTATACTAATTATGATTTCAGGACCATTTCTTAGCCATTAATATCTTATGGGCTAGTTGGGCCAGAAGCCTTAATTTAGCCACTCAAAAAGAAGGGTCCAGGAAAGAAACCTCCTTTATCATCTATTCTAAAATAAATAAATAAATAAATAATCCTTTTTTTTTTTTTTATAGACTAATTAAACGAATGTCATGTCGTCTTTATGTCCATCACATACATTTATGAGATGTGCCTTAAACCTTCGTTTAGTTAAACCACATTTTTCTAAATGTGGTTTAAACAGTATTTTATAAAATTTAATTTATTTTTATTCAAAATTTTAAATTATTTTAATATGATAATATTAAAAATAAATTTTAAAAAAATAAAAAAAATATTATTTTAATATATTTTTAAATAAAAAAATATTTTAAAAAATAACAATTGTGTAACAGTAAATCTCACCGTTTCTTTTTCATCAAACCTAAAGGTGCCGTAAATGTATACTAATTATGATTTCAGGACCGTTTCTTAGCCATTAATATCTTGTTACTTCAAAACAAATTAGAAAGATATATTCTCGAATCAAGTAATTTTGAACATATATTGTTTATCCGAGGCATAATTACTTTTATTATATTATTTTTTTAATTGTTAAAATTTTCAAGTTTTTGAAGAATTCTAAACAAGTTCAACATATGGTTTGTAAGGTGATTAATTAAATTATAATCTACAAAAAAAAATCTATTTAATTTCCTAATACTTTGTAAGGTGCAAAGTTTTTACCATTTTGGTTTTTCATGGATTTGAATTATACACAAAATCAACCTATTTTAATTTAGTTTCCCTGATAAATCACACAAAAACAAATACTCAATAAGTATAATTTTGTAAAGATTTCCAAACTGATTTAATTTTAATATAAAAACAACTAATTTACAGTAAGAGAAGCTCAATGTGATATTCATGTATTAATATTGGGATAGTTGTGATTATTTTTTAAAGTATATTTTACTCGAAAATATATTAAAATAATATTTTTTTATTTTTTAAAAATTATTTTTAATAGTAACACATTAAAATAATTTAAAAATATTAAAAAAATAAAAAATATTTAAATTTTTTAAAATCCAAAAAGGAACATGCGGATATTACTCTTCGCCACGGCATTTGTACGGTAGGTATAGCATGTAGAGTTCGTAGGCATTACTAGCCTAAGATAACTGGTCAAAAAAACTGTCTTTTGTTTGTTCAACCACTTTACTGTACACAGTGAACGTTGGCAGGAATTTATTTTTCTCTTATAAAAGAAAAGGGGTGGAAAACAGCATGCTTCTTACATGCAAATATTAAAATTAATTCTTTTTTTTTAAAAAAAAAAAACTAAAACAACGAGGGTTTCTTAGTTCACACAAATCAGGTTATCTCAAGTATCTTTATTTACAGTTCTTTATTAAATTTAGTTTTTTTTAAAAAAATTTATTTTTAAATTAAATTAAATTAATTAATTAAATATAATATAAAATATTCGGTTCATGATATTTTGTTTAGTTTACTTTCCGGATTGTTGCTCTTGTACGATCTTTTTTGGTGTTATTGTGCAGACTTTCAAAATGGTGTTAGAACCAAAGTTTTGAAGCCCGGCCCGGCAGGTTGACTCGAGATCTAGCCGACCTGGTGCTGGAATCGGGTCGGGTTGAAAAAAAATAAAAAAATTGGAATTGTTTAACTTAGAACCGTCTTAATGAGCTATTTTTGGTGATGTGACTATCCATGGCAGAACGACAATAAATCTTACTATTTAAAAATTGATTTAGAATAACTTGATATTTTTATATTTTTAAAGCACATAAAATAACTAAATTATTCTTAAAACAAAATTTATTTAACTAATGTTTAGTGTTTTTTTAAATATATTAAAATAACTAAATTACCCTTAAAGCAAAAAAAAAAAACACCTAGAGACTTTTTCCTAATTAAGTTGATTGAAGAATAATTTTGCATTTTAATAAATATAAAATACTATTTAAAAGATAAAAATGGTTAGCATGCATTGCTGCTCCATTGAATTTAGACAATGTGAGTGGTAGATTATAGCGACCAAAGATGATCTATCTTGACTTTGTTGGAATCGTCTTAATAGCCCCTCCCTTTCTAGAAGACACTTGTAATTTACTAATATTTGGTTTGACGCCAACAATTCCTTTTTTTTTTTTTCCTTGCTCTTTAATTTTTGTGTCTAATCCTTTAATTTTTCAAAACATCACTTTAATTTTATTTTTTTAAATTTGATCTATATTCTTTTAATTAATATTTTTTTTATCTAAAATAATTTATAAATTAGAATTTTCTCAATTTCATCTATTTTTTTCTTCAAATTTAGTTTTTATTTTTTTTTATTGCTATTTGTTTTATTTAAGATAATTTTTAATTTTTTTTCAATTTCATTCTTTTGATTGCTATTTTTTTTTTACATCGGAAAATTTTTTAAATTAATATTTTATTTTATTTTATTATTCAACATTAAGTTAGTTGGAAATTGATCTTCTTAATTGAGTTTGAGTTTAAGATTTCATGAGTTGCGAGTTTGAGAGATTAATCTAGGTTTAAGAGACCCGTTAGAGTTTGCTTTTTTTATTTTTCCTTTTTAAAAAGCTCATGTTTTTTTTTATTTCATCATTCAATATTTCTTTAATTGAAGATTATCCTCTGTTATTCTTTATTTGATTTCTATAAGATTTTTTTTTTCTAATTTTAGAAATAAATCAGGTTATCTCAAGTCTCTTTATTTATAGTTCCTTATTAAATTTAGTTTTTTTAAAGAAATTTTATTTTATTTTATTTTTGAATTAAATTAATTGATTAAATATAAATATAAAATACTCACTTCATGATATTTTGTTTAGTTTACTTTTCAGGTTGTTGCTCTAAAGGGGTGTGCGACCTCTTTTGGTGTTATTGTGTAGACTTTCAAAATGGTGTTAGAACCAAAGTTTTGAAGCCTGGCCCGGCAGCTCGACTCGGGATTTGGCTGACCCGGGACTGGAATCGGGTTGGATTGAAAAAAAATAAAAAAAATTGGAATTGTTTAAGTTAGAACCGTCTGAATAAGCTATTTTTGGTGATGTGACAATATCCATGACAGAACGACAATAAATCTCTAGCATGCTTTTCTTTTTTCTTTTTGGTACAATATTAGCAGCTTATTTTTTATAATTAATCATCACTAGGTATTTTATCATTTGTTTTATTTATTGTTGATATTTATTTTAATTATATTATTAAATTAATTAAATTTATTAAACTCGATCATATTTTTCTTCTTGAAAAACACAAGCATCTCCTGGATATCTATTTTGCAACGTTCCTTTGATCTCTTGCCACCTCTTGTTATGATTTTTAACCTGAATACAAAGCAATACGAAAGAACGGGTTGCGAGATTCGAGTTGCAATTTGCAAAGAAAGAACATACCGACCATGATGTTGCTATGCATTGAGAATATAGTTGCAATTTGCAAAGAAAATACCCCCTTGAAGCGTTTTGTAACATGGAAACAAAGATTCACATGGTTAAATTTACACCCAACAACTGCTAGATGATGAATTTGATAATGGTATTAACAGTTTAACACTATTTACAACACAGCTCCTTCGATCTCTCACCACCGCTTTTTTTCTCATCACTCCCACAACAAACAAATAAAACATTGCAACACCAAAAAACCACAACTAGGGCACAAGTCCTAGTTAAATATAAAGATTTTTAAATAATAAAATAAGATATGGGGAAATAACACAGATTATACAGTTTAATTCTTGTTGAGTCATCTACCCTCACTGGTCAATTTTAATGATCCATCCTTCATTAGTTTCAGGCTCAGATTGTTGAACCGCTCTCGTGAATACTGCCTTGATGCTTTCCGCCAATCTGTGCCGGCCTTCATCATTGCGGCAAACTCCTCGTAACTTATTTTTCCATCCTGCAAGTTCACAGAAGGGGGCTCGGGTTAGATTCCATGCATGGCAAGGGGAATAAGCACCGATGGTTATGGGAAGCATTACCAGTTTACACTTTACAGACATTTCCAGGTTTCATTAGAAAGTTTCAAAAGGAACACATTGCATCTTTTGCTTGCAGGCATGATAGAAGTTTTCTTTTTTCATAGAAGAAAGATGATACACAGGTGTATGCAGAGGACTCGATTTCCATCAAATGTAAAACATGCATGCCGTTTATGGATCCAGGAAAAAAACACAATTGAAAGAAAAACGACTGACCTTATCTGTGTCCACATCATGAATTATAGCATTAATAACGTCTTCATTACTTCCATCAACTTCATCAGCCAAGGCATCTCTTAGCTCATCGATTTCTATGTGCCCACTTTGGTTTTGATCAAAGAATTCAAAGGCTTTGCGAAGGTGTTCGTCATTCCCCATCTTTCTCAGGTGAACAGTAATAGCCACAAATTCTCCATAGTCAAGATAGCCATCTCGATCTGCATCACCCTGTTCAAGAAAACTTGTTAAGTTCATGGCACACAATGGCAGTTGATGGTATAGAGGTTTCCTTTTCCCATTCAAGATCAATGTGTAAAAAAGTCGAATACCTAAATTTTGATGACTTACCACTTCCATTAAAATTTGAAGATCAGTCTCAGGGACCTGTTGGCCAAGTTTTTGTAATCCAACTCTTAGCTCATCAATGTTAATCTTGCCCTTGTTGCCAGTATCCATCAGTTGGAATCCCTCCTTTATGCCAGCAACTTCCTCCACTGACAAATGCTCAGCTATTACCTGTTAATTTGACATTGTAAAGAATGGAAGATAATGTAAGAGAGACAGAATTTGGAATAAAACAATTACCAAATCCAAACAATTTAAAGAGGCAAAACCAAGCTTCCTTGAACTGTTAAGGAAAAAATAATCACTAGATTACTTATTCTACCCAGCAAATGCTTAAGACATTACCCTCAGAGCTCTTTTCTTGAGTTTGTTCATAACAGAAAATTGCTTGAGCCTTGTTCTTACTGTTTCACCTAAAGAAACATTAGGAGCCTTCTTTGCATTCTGCAACCAAGGGTGATCTGCATTTCAAGAACAAGCAACTTAGAAGACCTGTGTTTCCAAGAATTTCATTTTGGGAATTTCCCAAGCAATCTCATCCAATTAACCAAATAATAAAAGATCCAAAAGCATAAGACAACAATTCCATTAATTAGTAATGAACATTACCTAGCACTTGCTGTGCTGTAAGCCGGCGCTTTGGGTCAGGATCAAGCATCTTTCTCACAAGGTCTTTGGCATTTTCAGAAACTTTGGGCCAGGGATCCCTCTTAAAATCAATAACTGACCTGATAATTGCTTGTGCAACTCCCTGTTCAGTTTCTGCAGTGGAGGCAGAGTTTTTATTAGTGGAAAATACCTATACCGGCATATCATGCATGTATAGCTAGGAATTGTTCCTGAGCACCCAATGAAAACAATAATTATGCATAAAGTAGGATTTTCTTTAACCAAAACAAAATACCAACCTGCCCAGAAGGGTGGAACACCACAAAGTAAGATATAAAGTATTACACCAGCACTCCAGACATCCACTTCTGGGCCATAATTCCTCTTCAGCACTTCAGGAGCCATGTAGTATGGACTTCCGACTATCTCAGAAAATATTTCACCTGGAGAAAGTAAACCCTCAGCTAATGAACATAGAAGGATGAAAGCTAAAAAGCAGAAATGCAAAATGAAATGGGTTCGTTCGTAAGAATAAAAAAAGAAGATGAAGAAAGAGACCAAATTGCACTAGGTGATAGGTAACAATTAGACATTACCAGGTTTGAAAAACACTGACAATCCAAAATCAATTGCCTTCAAAGGTGCATTCTCCTTCTTGTTTCCGAACAAAAAGTTCTCGGGTTTTAGATCCCTATGCATCACCCCATGTTCGTGGCATATCTGCAACATGACAAAACATATCTCAGAAGCATTAGGACTCCGCTAAATGAATATAATGTGTGCAAGATGGGAGGAATAGTGTCGTTTTAGGAATAGCATGCTGTATGATAAAAAGGAAGGAAATCCCTACAAGCCTTTCCATTGATTTTGGACAACACAGAAGTTAATACAGTCAAATGAATTAACATTTTTAAGCAAATGAATTATTTTACAGTCAAATCTTCATTGTTAGCAAAAGAGTTTCGAAACAGTGGTGAGAAATCAAATTAAGAAAAGAGGAAACTGATAAAACCAAGAGGTAATCAAACATTTAGGTACTAACTACACAGTTACTCACGAAGCTAATGACAAGTGTGTCAGGGGAGGAATCAAGATATGATGAACCCTAGAGGTTACTCAAAGTAAGCAGCAGTAAGCACAAGAAGCCAGGGCAAAAGGAGGAAATCAACAGAGAGAATCCACACGGTAAAAAATAAAATTTTCAGATCACCAGAATCAATATCTGCCGCATCTACTCATCAAGACAAACTATCCCATAATTCTACCAGACAGTATGCACCAATCACTCCCAGGAGATTAACTTTTTACCAACAACCTATGGGTCCTAGGCTTCCATACACCAAGTATAAAACCATATTTCCTCAGCACTCAAATAGCACCTAGCACCATTTCAAGATCCAAAAGCAAAATTCATGTACAAGCGTTTACAATCAACACATGGAATAGATTCGACTCTGATTTTTTTTTTTTTAAAAAAAAACCCACAAGATTGTTTCTTACCTGAACAACCTCCACTATGGTCTTCGTAACAGCAGCAGCAGCCCTCTCAGTGTAGTGTCCTCTAGCCACAATCCTATCAAACAACTCTCCTCCTTCACACAACTCCATCACCAAATGAACTGCACTATCATCCTCATAAGTATCCTTCAGGGTCACAAGATTAGGATGCTGAGGCATTTTTTTCATGATCTCCACTTCTCTCCTCACATCCTCTATATCAACAGCTGTCCTTAACTTCTTTTTAGAGATAGATTTGCAAGCAAAATTCTCACCAGTCTCCTTATCAGTACACAAGTATGTGATTCCAAATTCACCCCTGCCTAGTTCTCTGCCAAGTTCATATCTTTGCTCAATTTCTTTTCCTGTTGGGTCTCTTAGCACAATCAGCTTGTGATTCGTGCCTCCATTATGGTGCCCAAAATCTAAGGCAAATGGGTTTTGTTTCTTCTTGTGCTTCTTTTTCTCATGATCAGGGACTCCTGGTGGTGTTACACAACAATTACCCATGATTCAAAAAAATAAAAGAAAAATTATAAAGAGGATGTTTCTTCTGTCCCTTTGTGGGGTACTTGAATTTCAAGGGAAAAAAAACGGAATTGGATGATTAGATCAATCGAAATCTGATCTTTAGACGAAAACAGGGAAGGGTATTTGAAATTAGCTTGGAAGATACAAACTTCAGCTACAAATGATCAAATCTCTCAACAGAACTTGAACCAAAAAACAAAGGATAAAGCTTGATTCATGAAGAAAATCTAGATTTCCAAACAAGCTGTTGCCTTTCAAGGAAAAATAGATCAAGAAAGAAAATTTATAAGGATTTCAAGACAAGAAACGAAAGGTGTAATATATTCACGGGATGGAAGGGGAAGGTAATGCGGTTGATAAGAGGAATTTATTTGCAAGGCAACATCCACTATTGTATCTTTTTATATACAAACTAGGAATTCATTCAACAAAACAACACGGGATTGGATTGGATTGGTTCAAAGAGAAGAACAAAAAAGTCAAACCTCTTTACCATCTCATGCACAACTACACTTCCCTTCCCGTCTCTTTCCTTGGTCTCTCTTTGACAATTTTATATCACTACAAGTCCCCGAGAGAGATGGAAGGCTACTCTGTTGTTTTCCCAAAATATCCAAAACAAAGCTCAACTCATCCTTTTTTTTCCTTTTCTTTTAAATATTTTTTTTATCAGATAATTTTTTTTTATTAATATAAAAATTCAGGTATATATTTCAATTAATTTTAAAAATCTTAAAATTAACAATAATATAAATCTTTATTTGTGTTGTTGAAATGAAATGGTGTAAAATCAAAATATGCTACGATATCACCTTGCTGTGAAATTTCAAAAATAAAATCTCAAATTTCGAAAGCATAGTATAACCAAATATCCTCTTTTTTTTTTTTTCTTTTTTTATGGAAAACATCTAAAGCTCTATGAGAAACAAGTTGGAGACTTGTCCTTTTCATTATCATAATGTGAATAGTCTAAGAAAACACTTAAAAAGGCCACAGAAAAATTTTATAATTTCCATAGAGTAATTAATAGTGTTTTATTAATTATTTTCTTAACTCATCTTGAAAAAAAATAGACAAAAAAATGAAAAATAAAACCCATGCCTCACCAAAAATAATAAGAATATCTCCATTTAATTTTTTTAATTATATTTAATTTTTCTTTAAAATTAATTCAAAAAATAATTAATATAATATCACTAATTACTTCCATAAATAAATAAAATTTATCCAAAAACATTACAACTTCACCCCAAAACAACAAGGATTGTACAAGTGTAATATGTATATAGTGGTGTGGGGCATTATACCAAATGAAGGTCAGGCTGTCGGCAACTATAACTTTGGATGACGAGGTCTTTTCAATTTTTATTGTCTCCCTTTTGCTAGGTTTTTAGTTGGTTAGGTTTTTGTAAGAGTTTTTTTTTTTTTTTTTTAATATATTTATGTCCGAGTTATTGTAGCTTGCTGTAGGTTTTTGTGAAAATGAGTTATGGTATATATATATATATATATAAAATTCATGGTCGTCTTCAAGAATCAACAACACAACCACCATCATCAACATTGGAAGAATCATTGTGGTCACCGCGATCATGATGAATCCCATGAGCCTTTGTGCAACACTCATCAAACAAGATAAAGAACGTGAAATCACATATCATTCCATCCCATGTGATTCTCCAAGTTAATTAGGGGGAATGAAGATAACGTGGGTGGGTGCCATAAAAAAACTAACTACCTTACTCTCATCTATGTTTTAGATGTTTTTCATATATATAAATTTAATAATTATAATTCAAAGTAATCGTTAAAAAATAATATAAATTATATTTTTAAAATTTTATTTAATAATTTAAGTTTTTAAATTAAGATGGTTCTTCAATATGATATCAGAGTTTTAATAATCAAGCGGCCACGAGTTTGAATCTCACAATCTTTATTTATTTGATAAAAATAAAGTATAAGATAATTTGAGTCTGTACAAGTTTTAAACCCAAAGAGCTTTCACTTAAAGTTAGAGAATAATATAAATCATATCTTGAAACCTCACTTAATAACTTAAATTTTTAAGTTAAGATGATTCTTTGATAATAGTTAATACTATTGTAGTATTGATTGTTTTTTAATGTTTTTTTTTCGTTCAGAATTATATTAAAATAATATTTTTTATTTTTTAAAATTTATTTTTAATATACCACATGAAAACAATTAAAAAAATTTAAATTCTTTTCTTTAACCTTGTAATCAAATTCATATTCATTTGGCTTTTGTGAACGTCTTTACCGGCAAGCAGAGGTGTTTCAAGTTGGCAAACTTGCGTGTTTACGTGGCACTCTCCTATTTGTCATGACATGATCTTCTGGAGGCCACATAAAAACTTCGAGAATTTCTCTTGCATATCGTATTTCCAAAAATAACCCCATTCTCTTCCGTGAAATTAATTGGCTTAATTTTCTCTTTTGGTATTATGCTCTCTTCAGTCTTCAGCCACTTGAAAAGATAATTTGGTTTTGCACCTCAAAAACTATTTGCATTCAATTAAAATCAAGTAGGGATGTAGGTTTTTAAGATTAAAAAAAAGGGCATAGATGTCCTGCTTCATTTTCTTAAATGACATCATTGCCCTTTTCTAATCATTGCTGGCACTGTATCTCACGCAAGAAAGATGGCTCGAGTGTTGATTATTGTCACATTGCGGGGGGTTTTCTGGGTAAGAGAAAAATGAAAAGCCATCAGCTGACCTGTCTCATCTGATTGACGTAGCTGCAGAAAAGGGTGTTTTCGTCATTGGAAATGATAACAGGAGGTCATTTTTGTCATATCAAAATGAAAAAAACATAAAAAAATACTCGTCGTCCTGGAATGCTCGGTCAAACTAGATAATCTTGACTTGTGGAAAGTAAGGTATGAAATCGTCTTTCGCGGTGCACTTTCATGTGTTCAAAAACGAGTACAATATAATTAAAAATTAAAAAGAAATACAACGCATGCTTAAGTAATTAGCCACATGATTACCATGACTCAATGTATAACTAGTTTTTAGTACAGGGTATAGAGAGTGCAGTTGGAGTGTATTTTTTTAAAATTTTTTAATTTGTTTTTGAAAAAAAATTAATTTAATATTTTTTTTTATTTTGAAATATAAATGTTAAAAATAAAAAAATTATGAAAAAATATGTTATTTTAATATATTTTTAAATAAAATAATACTTTAAAAATAACCTCTATCACAATCTTAATTAGACCAATAACATCAAACTAATTGCATTATTTTTCATGTAAAAATATTACGGCCATTTACCAATGAGTGTTCAAATTTAAAATTTCATAAGCTCTTGTCGCATGTGTGCGGTGTTGTGACGATTGTTTTTTCAAGTTGGGATAGTCAGGAATGATGTAAGTGGAAAAATTAAAAAATTTTTGTTTTTTATCAGTAAAAAAAAATCGATATCTAATATTTTAATTACTAGAAACTTTAACGGGTTTCAGAATTTAGATAAAGAAATTAATTACGTAAAGAGAAGGTATTAACATCTATAATGTATTTTATACGAGGTAAGTTGGTTTCAAAAATTCATATAAAATACAATCTAAGGTTTTTATTTTTATTTTTAATATCACAGACATTTTTAAACATCATTCACGGATAAACAATTATTTTCAAGAATTAAATCACGAGAAAAAGTCATAGAAAAGAACCCGTCAACTCAAGATTTTACTAGCAATCCCACACTTGCGTGTGAATTAGGGTGTACGACAATTTCTAAAAGGTCACTGCATCCCAACACTCTTCTAGCCTAAATACAATATTTAACTTCAGAGTTCTTATAAAATCCAGTACATTAGGCTAGTTATACAAGTGCAACACACTGTGTTGATTGGAGCACTGCTTGCATTTCCAGGTGCGCTGTATAAAATCACGGTAAGTAGAAACTTTTGAATAAGTTCGAGTTTGCTCTTAAATATAAAAAAATATAATATTTTTCTTGCTGCATGTATAATTCTTTTATATTTAAGATTATAATAGTGATGTCGGTTTAAAATGTTTTTTGCTCAAAAATACATTAAAATATATTTTTTTATTTTTTAAAAATTATTTTTAACATCAACACATTAAAACGATTTAAATATATATATATATATATATATATATATATATATATTATTTTTGCAGCTTTAGTATCAATTAATACATTAAAAATTAGCTTGTATATAAATTATCTATAACTATCATGTAATTATTTTGTATAAAAAACACATTACGGACCATAATTTATCATAATTATTAAGAAGTGTTTAATTTTCATGAACATTTTCATCATAGAATGGAATTGTTCAACAATGCTCATGAAAGTAATTGAGTTTTGAATTTGTAATCGAAGATTGATTTGTATTTAGCTAACTTTCTAGCTTGGATTGGTTTTCCAAACCTAATCTCCAATTACCAAATATAATCATTCATTTATTCATTCTTTATATATATATATATATATATATATATATATATATATATATATATATATATGAACATATTATTCTAATACATCAATAGGCCCTCCTACATTTTCATAAAAAATTAATTAACACTTCCCACGTTTCACCTTTATAGATATTATAGATCCACCCAAGTCATTTTATCCAAAAAAAAAAAAAAATTGTGACCAATATTACCGTATATATATATATATATATATATACTAGTTTCATCTAGTAGGATTATTTATTTTGTTTTGGATTTCAATGTAAGATATTTTATCGGTGGCCTACTAAATTAGAATGATGAAACATTGCATGCAAACACTTATGATCACTTCCCTCTCGAGTTGCTGTCTCTTGGAAGACAATTCTCGGACATCCTTTCTACAACCAGCGCAAGTAGCATCATTCTTGTTGGGGTACCATGCAAAGGAGAAAACTCAGTATGAGGTGGTAAAAAGGGCTGGAGTTGGCATCATGCCAGTGTGCACCAACTTTTGAATTCTGGTTGGGGCACCAAGCAACAAGGGTGGATTCTGTGCGTAAGGGGATAAAAAGCCATAAAAATTAACAGTAATCTATCTCGGAGGCTTGTATTATATGGTAAATGAGATTGTTGGTTTTCACGTTTTCATTTAAATAATTATGATTTCAAACCTAGGAGAGATTGACAGCGAAATTGAATATTATATATATCAGAAAAAAAAGATAACACATTTAATTAATAAAATTAGACTTAATTAGTTATAATATTTGAGAATTACTTAGACTTCAAGAATATATTAAGAAAATCTAAAGTGGGTCAAAGATGATGATGATGCATCTGATGCTTTTCATTTTTAGATAGGGAAACCAAAGCTGAAAGTACAAGAAAGAAACTTCTTTTTGACATGTCTCTCTAATTGTGTTGTTTTATGGGTTCGAGTGTGCTGGTCTTGTATTTAATCCACAGTTTATCTATTCCGGTCTAACATCTTGTACTTGGAGTACAAGGTAGGAACAAAGCCTTCCTTTCCCCGATCGATTTGGGTTTTTTTTTCCCTCACCGGAGAGACCACGATTAGTACTCATGCATGCATGCTTGATAATAATGTTCTTTTCCAGCAACACCAAATCTCTATATGTGATCTCATTAATTTTTCTTACTTGGAACATGGTTATAAAACTAACTCCTTCTATGGTGGATCAATTTACGGCAATACGATTTGACGAATCAATTTTCAGAACTGCTAATTTGATGATCTAGTCTGGACACACTTTCATTTCAAACTATTTTCTTTTATCACAAGAATTGAGTTTTCTAACTATAATTAGGAGATTAAAAAGTCTCATTTACTTTTTTTAAAAAAAATAATTAATGATGCCCGGCAGAAAACAATTAATGATGATGCCCGGCAGAAAACAATTTATTTAAATTTACTATTTCCAGTATTTTCTTTTATCAAAATTTATTATTATTTTTTCTTGACATCTGCCATCACATACAGTTTGTCAATTAATGATGCCCGGCAGAAAACAAGGCCGAAGAAAGATGCAGGATTCATGTTTCCAGCTGGTAATGATATTATCATACCCATCATTGCATGCATTTTCATTTCTCTAGAAACAAAGGAGAAGACATAAATAAGAATAATCTTAAGCCTTGCTGAATCCGCTTCTTAACATTGAAGTCTACGTACGGCTGCTATCAATCACACCTACTATTCATTACATTAATCGAACCCCCCAAAAACGAGTCTCCTTGATCCTGTTGGCTTACATTATCACCAGGTCAAGAATGGTATGTGAAGAATCTTCCCTTTGTTTTTTCTTTGCTGTTCACGTAGCTAGCTGGCTACGTGGCACAAAACCAGTCACTCTTTGGACCCAATTCAAGACAAATAGCATCCAAGAGAATGGAGGTCAGCAATATAGAGGTCAACAAAAGTATGTCAGTGGGTCTTAAACAAACCCACAATGGAGGAGGACTGGAAAGGCCGGTGAAGGAGAAGAAAAGGTCCATGATTGCCTTTCACGAGGGCAATTGACTCTGGATACCACATAGAAGAAACTTCTAATTCTTGCACAAAACTAATTAACCAAGTCATGGGCTCATTAATTAACCACTTGTACAGACAATATTTATGTTGTGTAACGTCGAATAAGCACTGGACGGCTTCCTGATCTTATCCCCCTCGATATTTTCTTTATTGGGAGTGGATATATATTTTCTTTACGATCACAGTCACAACAATTGTATTGTCAACATCTCGACAAAGCCCCAGGACCGAAACCAAACTAATTTTCTATAACATTAATTTAGTAGAAACCGAACTTCTTTTATACTCTTGACAAAGCAAACCTCGGATTGAAACTTGAAGGGGTCAAGTGTTCAAAGGGGAAAAAGATGCTTGAATGGGTGAAACTGAAAGCTGCTGTAAGTAGCCATATACTGGAAATGTACCAGAAGTAAAAAGATATTGTGATTGTCTTGGGATATATTCTTGCTAAAAACAATATTTATCATTTTCGGCCACTCTTAGGGCCGGAGGGACGACAGCACGATCCGAATTACAATGTCAACGACAACCTTCACTTGCTCATTTCCTAGCAGTATAACTTGCATCAAGAAATCTTCAAGACTAGAATAATGGGATGGCCCATGTAGTTATATACAATAATATATGAGGAAACAAAATTAATTTCTATGAAAATGCTACGTGAAGAGAGCTTTAATACTTTTACGCGAGGGAGCAGAAAAAAATGGCATCAAAGGTAAAAGAAATGGGATGAACTTAGCCATGGAAGCGTGCGGCTTGTATTGTATTCGGATTAGTTTCACAAGGATGCTCTCCTGACAGATCCACTCGGTGTAAGTGTATTCTGTTCACCTTGTCTTTTTTGCAAGTTTTGCATTTTCGCACATGTGAATGCTCGAGGGAGTAACCTCCACTAGTTCATCTTCTTGGATATACTCAATGCAGTCATCCAGGCTATAATCCAAGGGGATATCAAGAACCACTGCATTAAAAAGATAAATGGAAGCCGTTATGTAAACAGGAGTAACATGACAAGATATTAATTCTTCCTTGTATCTTGTATTAGCTAGCCTATAGGTGAATGCACGGGATCATCTGGGGTGGTTTCCTTCATTCTTTATTTGACTAAAAATGAATCTTATATTGAAAATATGTCCAAAAAAAGCTCCTGTGGCATGAAGTCTACAACTGTAGCCTAGGCTATAGGTGAATGCATGCGATCATCTGGAGTTGTTTCCTTCATTCTTTATTTTGACTAAAAATATTTTTTACATAAAAAAAGTCCAAAAAAAGTTTGATTTCAAGTAATGGAGAGAGAGAGAGATCAGAGAGTACTAAAAAGAAAAGGATCTCTTTCCACAGTATCTCATCTGATGATCAACCCTATCAAAAATCCATTTTCTGGAGAAAATATGATAATATTGCAACTTTCAATGTACTGTCGAAAAGGAAAATGGGAGATTTGTAAGGCAGTTAAAACAGCTAAGAACTGAACCTGCTTCTTACCTGTTTGTTCTTTATGTGAACGTCCATTGGTAGGAGCAGCCTTTTTCTTGCACACATTAAACAACAAATCCCCAGGTCGTTGATGGATACCAACTAATTGACCTTCATAAACTTCTTTTCCAGGTCCAATGAACATTTGCCCTCTCTCTTGTGAACTAGCTAGGGCGTAATTAGACGTAGATGTTCCATCCTCAAAGGCAACTTGAAAATCAATTTCTTGCCATTTTTTGTAAAATAAAATAGACACGTAAATACGTGTGTAACCCCACATGCAGATACTTGTGGTTGATCGAGTTTCACATTACTTTCGTTTATCTCGAGGTTTTTTACATAGGTTAATTGGTTTTAATTATCAATATATATATCAGAAAATATAATTTTAAAAGGCTTGCAAAGGCAATGTGAAAAAAATCTCTTCTCACGAAGTCACATAGAAAGATTGATCCTAAGAGAAATAGAAAAACAAACATTTGTGAAAACTAAAGATCATTTCCTATGGTCTTTTGAATCTACTTCGCTAGACACAGATCAGGAATATTAGGTTCTTCTTCGGTTGTCGTGTTTCAGATCAAAATTAAGGTTTTTTTTTTTTTTTTTAATTATCAACCAAGAGGCATAAACATAGTTTTATTAGTCAAGCAGTTGGGTCTTCTGTGAAATTGAGGGCGGGGGAAAATCAATAGTATAATCTTTTTTAACCACTGTTGTTTCTGTCGAGCATGCAATTCACCAAAACATATGCTCATGTGCAATACACACGAACAAACAAATAATTTATATTCAAAAGTCAGTGATCTAAAAAAAAAACCCTGAAAGTTTGTAACGGTATGATGTTTTAAAAAATTTAAGTATTGGATAATTCAATGATTTTTTATTATTTTTATATATTTTGATTTAATGATATCAAAAATAAATTAAAAAAATATTATTTTAATATATTCTTAAATAAAAAATACTTTAAAAACAATTACCTAACATTATAAGTGTTCAGTTTTAATTTTAAAACTAACTATAAAATTGGAGAGGTTACAAAGTTAGGTGCTATTTTGAACTGCATTTCAAACAGTGTTTCATTAAAATTAATTTTTTTGTTTAAAATTATTTTTTTTATGTTTTCAGGTTGATTTGATATTCTAATATAAAAAATAAATCTGAAAAACATATATATATATATATATATATATATATATATTATTTTAATATATTTATAAGTGAAAAATATTTTGTAAAGTAACTACTAATATATTCTCAAACACCCTTTTAAAATGCTAAAACTTGAAATCAGGAATTCAAATTCATGGATTAGTGATCATGCTTTGGTTTTTTATTCCTATGATATTGATATTTGGACTGCCTTGATAGATTTACATGCCAAATGCAAGAACAGTTTTTGTCTTTCCCCAAACAGTTTTCAATGCCAATCTAGTGGGATTTATTGAGAATGATAACAATGAAGATCCCATGGTTTTTCATAGTCAGCCGAGATTAGCTGGTATATTAAACGAGACTCGGTGAGTTTGTCACAGCTTGTACGTTTATCTGCCTTCTTTAGTAAGAGGGAGAGGTCTCCATGCATATTCTATTAAGACAGGATTTCATGGTGATATTTCTGTAGCCAATGCTGTAATTACCATGTATTCAAAATGTGGAATAGTTGTGGATGCTTATCAAACATTTATAATGCAATGAATGCCCATGATTGCATATCTTGGAATGCCGTAATCTTTGCTTATGCTCTTCATGGTCAAGGCCAAAAGGCCTTATTGCTATATCTAGAGATGTAAAAACAGGGTTTTCACCTTATGAGATCACGATATTGTTCATCCTTCGAGCTTGCACTTATTCAGGCTTGTTGGAAGATGGAATACGGCTATTTAAAATAATAGAGCCAAAATATAGAATGAAGCCATTGATCACTATGCTTATATGCTTTATCTTTTGGGCCGGGCTGGCTATTTATCACAAGCCATGGATATTATCAACAGAAGACCCTTTTCAGAGACAACTTTGCTTTGGTCAATGCATGTAAGTTTAGAAAGCGTAGAAATTTATACAAGATTGGATCTATTAAGAAATTAAATGAGAGGGCCATATGATAGTAGAGCTGATCTCCATCTAATTTTAGAACTCGTATGACTGGGGAAAAAACATTCTTCTCTCTTGCAGGGTTCTCTTTGTTCATTGGGTTCGGTACCTTCAATTACTACATTGCATGATAAATAAAGCAGTTATACTGCACCTGTAAATCAACAGTTCAAATTGTGGATAAATTAGACAAGGAGAAGTTAGATGTTGTCATCGATGGAGCTCCCAGCTGTAAGCATTGTCATTCTTATCTTGAATGCAGTAAGAGATACTGGATTTATTCTGACTTGCATTTGCTGCACATTTACATGTTGGAGAAAACTTAATTCAGCGGTTCCAATTTTTTATGCTGTAATTACGACTGACACTTGAATTGCGGATTTATGTGCTGATGCTGATAATTACAAATTATTAACCGAGCTACCTACCATTATATTTCTTACAGACATACAGTTACCAATTGCAGATATGTGTTGATGCTGATAGGGGGAGTAATAGTTCAATAAAGCAAGATCTTCTCCGAACCAGCTAGATGCATGCATCGTAACATTGCTACTAGTGATGAGGGTGCTTGTGTCCCCATTGATTTGGATCATGACGTCGTCAGGCATCACATATAGCACATGGCAGTTTAAAGATTAGCTTATCTGGTGCGTGGTTTGCGAACGTTGGATTTCGAGTTTTTTTTTTTTTTTGGTTTTTAGCATAGTAAGAAATATAATTAACAAAATAACATGGTATAAAAAATATTTTAAAAAATAATATAGTTTAGAGAGTCGTAGATGATATTTATGATTTATGAGTCGCAAGTTTCACTTATGCCCCTCTCAAATTGTAAAATTACGAGAGAAAAAGATAAAAAGAAAAAGATCTCGGATATATACTGAAATTTCGATTATGACACTACCGGTACTACTGAAAAGATCCTGACAAGATTAGTTCAACAACATAAAATAGGATCACCAACAATGATTTTAGTGGGTCACACTAGTAGTCTAAAGGCAAGTGCGACTCAATATTTTTGGATGACTCGTGTGATCCACTCTATTAACTGTTTGTGATCTTTATTGGTGTCATTGGATTTTTCTTGTCAAGTTTTTTTATAGTACTTGTAATTTCATCATCAGAGCTTTAATATGGCCTTTGAGTTCTCTTTATTTTTTTCTAAATCCCCTTCTTTCTTCTCTCCTACTAGAAATCCACGCTTGCTTTTCTAAATTTGCAAATCAGCCCTTGAAGTTTGTTTTCTTTGAATTTGGCCCCTATTTTTTTTTCCAATTTGTTTCATTTTAATTAATTTCTAAAATCAATTTTTTTTGCAATTTGATCCTCCTTCAGTTTTTTAGTTTGTTAGATTTGGTTTTCATTCATTTTATTTGTTATTTTTTTATTTGAGATAATTTTTTAATTTAATTTAATTTTTTAATTTCACCATCCTTCATTTTTTTTTCAGATTTGATACTGTATCTTTTAATTGATATTTTTTTCTTTGGTTAATTTTTAAGATTAAGATTTTTTTTATTTCATCATTTAATATTAAATTGGTTTATAATTGAATTTCTTAATTTAATCCAAGTCTATGATTTTACGGGCTGTGAAGTTGAAAGATTAACTTATTTTTAAAATATTCACTCAGGATTGCTTGATTTTTCATATTATTAAATTAGGGTTGCTTTCTATATATATATAATTAACTGAATTTATTAAACCTAGTCGACTCTATGACCCGAGTCTCAAAATGTTTTCACTTATTTAGAAATACTAGCATCACTTGAACTTTTTTCTTCTTACTTCGGAAAATTCTGGCTTGACCGATGACACTCTGCTTGCCACTGATATAAGTTTATCCGAGTCAATTTTTTTTTGTCATTTTATTAAATCTAGTTTTTTAATGCTTTAAACCTTGAATTTTTGGTTATTATAATTGGACTTCTTAATTTGTTTCAATATGATTTTCATGGTTTTATTACTATCTTACCTAAATCACAAATTTCACAAATTAATTATGGTTGATCCAGATCGATTCAATGTGTTTTTTATAAAAATAATATTTAAAAAAAATATATCATCTAATATGTTAATATTTAAATATTTTAAATGTGTTCAACAGTGTGCACTGAATTTTTTATTTCCCAGCGATTTTATATTTTTTTTATAGCACAGTTAAAAAGAAAAACCAGTAAATAATATGCCACTGCAGATTAGTCGAGGTGATTTGAAGCATGGACAAATGCCAGCATATTTGATCACTGTTCTTTGTTCCATGATAGGTAGATCGAAAACTACAGAACTATCTGTTGACTAGCTTTCAAATGCTTTTGACACCTCCCTCTAAAAAAACGTGTATGGTTAGGTTTTCCAAGTGATGTGGTTAGCTTTTTATATTATATATAGCTTTAGAATTCCTATTCAAATCCCATAATAGAGGCTAGAGCTGCCTAGCCATCACACTCATGTGCTTTATGAACAATCTTGGACAGCAGCTACCGAGATTTTTAGTTGATACTTGTCGGTTAAATGAACGAAAAAACACAGAAACTTTTTACTATTGCGCTAGTCTAGTAGGTAGTTTCCCAGAAGAAACTTGCGAGATACATACGGACAAATGCAATTGAGGTCTTGTGTCAAATCATATGCATTGTTTCCTGCTATGCTTCAATCAAGACCTAAAATACAACGGATTCGCAGCTAAACTCTTAAGAATGCTCATCCACAGTGGCCATATAGACTCTGGGCACCAGACCAAACTCGGGCAGTGTCAAATCGCGTACTATCATCGGTTAAGGTGTTTGTCATTTTGCAATGTTGTGTACAGCTTCATGATCAGAGTGGCATGTTTTTTCAAGAAATCTATCTACATTTGAGATATGGAGCAACGTATTTATATTTCTTGAACGTGACCTTTAAATTCCTCCTGCGTATCAAGAAATGTAAAAAAGCAAAGAAGTTCAGTTTCTTGCTATTACAGTTCTGAAGTTCAGTTTCTTGCTATTACAGTTCTGACTTCTAACCATTCTTTATTGGGTATAAATAAGAAAACCTTGTTTTTGATACTGCGCCCACTGACAGGGAATGTACTAGTTCTATCATTTTGCTCAAATTAATTTGATTCTTGAACTTTAGGCACATTCTTACTATAGAATAATGCTTCATGTTCTTCCAAAAAAGGACAATGCTTCGTTACATGTAGTATATTCATTTGAGTGGCAAGGCTTCCAGTACCTGGACCCAGGTTTTTCTTGCAAATGGAGACATAGTTAGCGCAAATCACGGTTTGTAAGCACCGATAAATATCTTTTCGTTGTTCACTTCAATGGTTTTCGTGCTTGTATCTTTAATCAAGATGATGACGTTAGATAAAGAAAGCGTTTTTCATGACTGTAAAGATATCAATTATGTTAAATAAATCAAGATCGTGCTCTCAGGAATTTTTTTCTTTCCACTGGAGATGAATGAACGTCCCTGTTCTATCCCTCTTCACAAATTCCAAGACTTTCGCCAGCACATAGATATATAAAATCTCCAACCGTTTTGGTTTCTGATGCATCAAAATTCATAGTGTTACTGCGTTTATATTACACTAATTTCCATGAAACACTGAAGTTCCTTTCTCTTTGGATATTTTTTGACACATGCCCCTGGTTTTTTCCCGAGGATATCAGGTTAAAGGCTTCCGTTTCTGTTGGTATATTCCTGAACTAACCAATAAGGGGAGTGGTGAATCATTATTTTGTTCGTTTTGTGAAAAAGCCTAATTTCATGTCTAAAAAGTCTTCATTCATTAACAGGTGGGTAGGGCTTCTCTTCACGCCTGACATCCTAGGCTTGGAAGAATGCTAACCTCGAATGATATAGGTCTGCTATATTCTTGGGTTCATATGCTAAGTTTAAATAATAAATTTGGTAAATTGGCATTCCCAACATAATAATACTGAGATGTAATCACATGATGAGTCTAAACAGATATGAATCTAGTAAGTTATTAGGCCCAATATTTATGGGTTCAATTATATATTGAACTCAAGCGAACATGAGTCTAACGAGCTATTAAATTCAATATTTTTAGATTTGACCCTATACTGAGATCAAGTAGAAATGGATCTAGTGAGCTGCCAGATTTATCACCTCTAGACTTGGTTGTGCATCAAGGCTAATTGGTCTAGAAGTCATTATAGACTTCCATTTATTTATTCTTTAAAACTTTAATATTAAATGTTCATGTAGGGATATCCATTCCTCTACAACCTTTGATGTATAAAAATCTTCTAAAAGACCTATTATATTTCCATCAATATTAATATTATGTAAAGATACTTATCCCTTATTAATATTGTGTAAATGATATTTATCTCTTATTAACATTATAAAAAATAAATGACACCCCAACTCATTTATTCAAGTAACATGATAAGGTTTAGAGATTATATACATTGCTTGAACTACTCAGACAAAAAATTCACAATTTATCTAATTATTTATATTTTAATTTTTAAAGCATTTATCATAAAAATACAAGAACAAATATTTTTATTCTTGAAAAGCTCATTTTCTTATTTATTGTATTTTTTAACTAAAAAATCATTAACTTTATCATTTAAGTTCCTAAACTCCATTAAAAAAAATTATTTTGTAGGAATTAGACTTTTTACTTCTAATTATTTACTTCTCGAGAGCTTCGAAGAAGAGAATAATAACTACATGTTATTAACAATTATCAAAACGTCAAATAACATCATTCAGAGCATATTAGATTTTAAACATTATCAGGAGGCTCGATCACTAGAAGTTAAGGAAAAGAGCATAATGTTTGAAAGAACTGCTGGGTGTGACAGGCCAAGGTTTGAGAAACAATGTTGTTTTCAGAACTGAAAGTGTGTTTTTTCTAGGAATTGTTTTCTCTTTCTCATAGAGTTGTTTTGAAATTGCACTTGATTTTGCTGAAATTGTTCCTTGAAGATTCATAAAAATAAATCAGAATTTACCTCAGAAAGATGTCAGAGTTGTCGAGCATTATTATTCATTAGGAACAGTCTCCGCTTTGAAAAAGCACACACACACAAAGATATAGGCTCTTCTATAATATTCATTTCCACTCTAGATTGTACTTGTACCAAACTAAAACTTATAATCGTGTTTGTACAAGTATAGCTATTGATTAAGCACCAATTTTCTGTTAATAGCAAGAAGCAATACAACTGTACAAGACGAAATGGTTGTTCCACCACCATCACCTGCAAGCCCTTCAACGAAATTCTTAACACACTTACAGAGTTCAAACACTCACAAAGACCCATAATAACAGTCGAATCAATATTTTTGTAGCTTTGAGAGCTACTCTTCAGTCTTCACTACCCCATTTTGGATAGGGTGCCCTGTAGTTCAAAAGATGCAGGAACCCTAACAGTTTGGAGTGATTATTGAGGACACTTTGTATTTTGGAGATGTTTTTAGGAGTACTATTATATGGAACATGGATTAAGGCTCAAAAGAAGGACCGTTTGGTAGGAGGTCTCCCAATAGCTCTCATCAAATTGGCTACCTCAAGAACTCTAGCAACTTTAGTCCCTCTCTTAGCTTCAGCTGATGCCCTTCTCTCCTCTGCCTTTCTGTGTGCCTTTGCCATCTCATTCTGCATCTTCTCTGAGGCTCTTGCTCTTTTCTCCTCTAATTTCCTCTACACAAATTCAAGACTTGTTGTTAAATGATGAATCGATTGTTTTGCATCACCTATAATTAATTTCTTTTCTTTTCCTTTTTTGAAAAAAACCAAAAAAGATCAACCCCATGATGAAATCAACAAAGAGTTGACTGAAAATCAACCGAAAGAATAAAAGAATGGCCATACTGATTTATGAGCTTATATAGAATCCATCTGCAGTCAGCACTTAACAATACAAGTAAAGGTCATACATGTTTATCTCCTGTACTTTGTGCTTGAAGCTTCAGAAACACTTCTCTTTGGAAAAAAAAGAAGAAGGATAGTTGTTGTGCTTTTCTGGAGGCAATAATTTCAAAATCTAGAAAGACTGTGAGAGGTACTACTTCAATCACAACCAGTGAAGTAAGACTGTAAGAGGAGGCACTTTAACCACATCATCAAGCCTTTGCATAGCCAGTTATGACTAATTCCATCCATGATCTCTTAAATTAATGATCAATTAGTCTTAAGCGTCATCATAATCATAAGCATCACAACAAGAATACTTAACTACCTTTCTGCATGAAAGCATAAAACAATAATTATAACTGGCAAATTAAAGACAGAACCACCATGTAAATAATCACAAATCAATGATTATAATAGACGTACGTACCTCTACTTTCTTCATCCAAGAAGTTGACTTCTGTACTTGCTCACTCTCCCATCCATTAATTATAGCATCTTCTCTCTTGAACCTATTATTGATCTTTGCAATCTTTGCATTCTGCCATGCAGTGATCTTAGTCTCAACCTCCTCTTTCTTCACTCTTAGCACAGACACTTCACCACCGGCTCCACCATGGTCGCTGCCATCCACACGAACGGACCCAAGCATTCTCGAGCTTGGTTCGGGGTCCAAAGGGTGGTTATCAGGTACAATAGCCAAAGGGTTAGTTTCTTCCGGCACGTCATCATCCTCTCCAAACCTAGACAGCAAGGTGTTGCTTCCAATATCATTAAGATCATTACGATCAGAGCTGCTATTGTTGGTAGTATTACTAGTTCCTATAGCAGACCCTGCAATCACAAGAGCATTAAACTCTCTACTCATGGTAGTAAAGTTTTCACCTGAAGCACCTTCACTACTCATGGACATAGAGTATGATCCATGATGATTGCTGCCTGTTTCCCAACGGTTTCGAGGTGGTGGATGAGGTGGGGTTAGAGCATGGATGTCACGGATTTGTTCATTGTCATGGTCTTGATTGGTTTCTTCATTGGTTGTGGTGCTTGAGGAGGGTCCTTGGGCACTTAACATTGAGAGATTTTTTTTTTTCCTGTAGTTTCTGTGTGTAAAGGTGGAATAGATGAAATAATAAAGAGTACTTCAAGTTAAGAATTGGAGCATGGTACGTAGTATTACGTTCGGTGTTGTTTTCAAAGGCGTTAAACAACATGAACCACACATTATTGGAAGGAAAATTGTGGTAGGAGCGTGAAGACTCTCTATTTATTTTTATGTTTTAAAAATATTTTAAAACATTTTAAGAATATTTTTATTTTTTTATTTTTATTTTTTTATTTTTTAATATTAAAATATTTTTTTAAAAAATATTTTAAAAAATAATCTATAACACGCCATCAAAATAGCTAATAATAAAAGTGTTATTCCCGTCATAAAAAAACACGAGGGAGATAAGGTGGTGCTAATTCTTTTGAATTTTCTGAATGAATTTTCAAAGTGCAAATATTCTTATCCTCCAAGTTTTGTTAATTAGCTTTAACCCCGTTTGTATGTTTTCATTTATCATTAGGTCCCTATAGTAACTATATAACAAGAGCTACGAACAGCATCATAAAATGCCTCCATGTATTAGATTATAAGTTTTTTGGTCATTCATCATCAAAATGTGACAGATCGTATAAGTAAAGCACGCATATTGCATAAGTGGTAAATTAAGTTCATGAATTGGACATTTTCGAGGGGGTTAAAACTTGGGAATTTTTATTTTTAGCAAAGAGATGAAATAAGTCAAACAAGGAGGGCTTCATATGCAAAAATGCTCTATAATTAACTTTTCTATCTGCTAATTTATTAGAAGTGTCGGCCAAAACATTTCGGAGTTGACCCCACCATGGTTAGGTAGTGGTGGTGAGGCAGTCCCACAAATACACGCGCGTCGCAGGGTATCTATCACAATCCTGTAGATAGGCGGCACGTGGCGCAATAAAACTCCGTCATGCCCCATCACTGAAGCTACGTCTGTTCCTTCCATGCAAGGGCTAGTGTAGCTCCACCAGATTTCTGCCACGTGTATGGTTCCACTTCTGTAACTCACAGGTTTTCAAGATGCCCACGTCTCACGTGATAAATTAATGTTATCCTACTACGTCAATTAATCAAACTATTAATTAATCCCTTAACAATTGTTTGTCTTTAAAGTATTTGGTCATATCTAGGAAAAGATGAGCAATGATTCACGTAGAAACTTGAGGTGTTGTGACCGTCTGGCTTCCACATTATCATTTAAAATTTCATTAAATGTCAAAGAAAGACTCTCATAAATATACTAAATTTGTTAAATACATGAAATTCAAGATTTAAAATTTAATTTAAATTGAATTTTTAATTAAACCAGATAAAATATTAACATAATAAAACCTCATAAACATCACAGAATTTTTAATAGATATGAAACTTGATCTAAACTTTGTTAATGGGAGAAAAAAATAACTCTATTTTAATAAAAATAATTAACTTGAGTTGATATGATTACTCAATAACTTCTATCTTTTCCCAGTTTAGTTAATCCTAAAATCAAGTCTAGCAGCTACATATTTTGATACTAAAAATCTATTTAAAACTTAATATAAAAAAGATTTTTCACAAGTTAAAAATATTATAACAGAAGGAAAATTAATAACATGGAAGGAACAGTATTATACGGGATGCTGTTCATCCCTTGCAATGGAGTCTACACGGTATTAGATTGACGTGATTTTTTTACACATAATGAAATTAAAAAAAAAAAAGCTCAAATCTTATTTACATTACATAATGTGATGGGTACAGTATGAGTTTAAATAGCCCAGATGATTTTTTAAATGATTAGAGTGTGGATAATCCAATGAAGAAAGCACAGTTGGGTTGTCGGAGCTATCAAGTGATGTAATGGGAGTGTGTAATAAAATAGTGGAATGTAATATGTGTCCACTATCATGTGACAGGTTTAAGCAACAGGTGTTTGTGGCTCCATGGGGACTTGGGCGTCTGAGGGTGACCCTCTGTGTTCTTAATCTTGTATTTTTAAGTGTTTGATTAGGTTTAGGTGATTAATAAAAGCTAACTTTGACACACCACATTTTCTGGGTCGTTTTAGGCCTATCCTGCACAGAAACTTCCTTGGTAAGGATTTGAATGTGTCATCAAAAGCTGACCGAGATTTCTAGATTTTTAATTCAGTGCTATCTGGTATTGTAACAACGGTTGTTTTATTTAAAAATATATTAAAAAATTAATTAAAAAATTTAATAATATCATCACAAAATCAAACACGTCTTAATGATGCTACCAATTAACCTATGACAACGAAAGAAATATCTGGGTGGGTTTCTTCAGATTCAAAATTTGCACCTTTCAATTACTAGTTTGGTGTAACAACACCACGACAACAAACAAAAAATCAACAGGGCCATGGAACCTACGAGTATGAATCTGCTTCTTTTTGTATTTATTTATAGAGTATATTATCTGAAGGATCAAATTATTTAAATATTTTCTTAAAAGTAGAAACCATCTTTTTTGTTTATTTTAAATCTAAAAAATGCTATAAATTGTCAAATTAAATCTCCTCTCCGATATTATAATAAAAATGAATTAGTGAATGAATCCATCCATCTATGAACTCCTTTAAATAATAATCCTTAGCAGGCAACCGTGAATAACTGTTGCGTTGATGCAATGTCTTTTGTTTTTATTTTTGTTTTTGTTTTTGTTTTTGTTTTTTTTCTGGAGATTTAATGTTCCATTTCTTCTTTTTTGTGATATGGATTGATGCTTCATGATGTAGAGGTGGTGTTCCACATATTTAAAGTCTGAAATTAATCAAGAGACTTTTCAAAGAAAACGAAGACTGGTTGAATTATCAGATCAAAGGAGCTTGAAAACCCTAATCGAGGGAAAAGAGCAGAAGCAGCTACAATAAATTACGAGTTAGGGTAAGCACAAATCATCAATCAATGAATTCACTGGCTTCCGAACACCACTCGAGGGAAGGAAGAAGAAAATATGTTGCCTAAGCACTCGGCAGTTAGGGCCCTTTTCATCTCAAACTTACCATCTAGCCCATGTCATGCTCTTTCACACCATCGAGTACGATGAATAGGCTTTTTTTTCAGATGGATTGTATCCAGGACGGGTAAATTTTAAATTTGTTTTTATAATTAATGTTTTTAAATTATTTTGATGTGTTTATATAAAAAATAATTTTTTAAAAATAAAAAATTATTATTTTAATATATTTTTAAATTAAAAACATTTTAAAAATAAAACATCAAAGATACATAAATCTGCCAAATCTTAGCTCAACTAAAAAAAATAGCTCAACTAAGAAAAATACATGCCAAGTCCAAAACTAATATTTCTAGCATAGGAATTACTTGAATGTTGAGGTGTACCAGCAACTCTTTTACATGATTTTTTCTTCCTCCAGATGCTCTAAATCTTGCTGTAATTTCTCACACAGCGCCTGCATATGAGAAATTAAGACAGAGATCAACTTATGAACTCCAAGAAATGGCTAGTCGTGTCTTTTGAGGATTTGTGAAATCTGATCCTTTGACACCAATAATGTAAATAACACCAACTTAAACGTTAATTATGTAACTCTGTGATAATAAGAACAGCAGTAATAGTGATCTTACCCTTGGCCACACAGTCGCATGGTTGTGGCCCCTTTCCAGCCACGATTGATTAAATTGTGAAATTATATAGAAAAGTGGAAGAACACAGAAGATGCACTATATAGTATGAAATTAAGAGTCAAATTGCATGGGATATATATATATATATATATATATATATATATATATATATAATAAGGAAAGTAACGAGCTTATAAATTTGTGGATTCCTTTTGTACTATGGACCAAAAAATGCATGTATATTTCTAATGGACTCAACCATAACACATATATTAACAATGCATGAGAGATATATTTAGAAGGTTGCTCTTTGTTCAAAGATATTGCATATAATCTTTATGATCATATCAATAACTCTTTAGTCAAATATTATAAGTATATATATAATTATGATTATTTTAAACAAAAATAAATAAATATTATTTATTAATAATATTTTATTATTATCCCCAGATGAGTATATATGAAGAAGGAGAGGCTATCAGCCAGCTCCAGAGATGGAAGAGAACGGTTTGTTAAAAAGAATCAAGGACGAGAGAGGGAGAGAAAGACAGTATAGTAACGTTAAAATTCTTTCATCATTAATTTTTCCATAGTTCTACCATTATATTACAGCTTCTTATAAGGAGAGTAACATATTCTACAGTCTCGCTACTGCCCACACATGGCTTCTTGTACTTACTAATTTGCACTAAATTAAATCAGCGTATCAATGGTAACATTAATTCCACTAAATAAAACACAACGCATCAGTGGTAAACATTCCACTTATTAAAACATTGTCGTGTTCATCTAGTAGACTCAAGCATTTCAGAAACCTAATTCTCCACAACATCCTTTTCTAACCCAGAATGCCTGTACGTATGGTATTAGGTTGACTAGTTGAGCTCCATCCTTTAGAGGTATATAATGGTTATGGGGTCATGTTAGAGGTAACCTCTTAGGTTCTCTAAATATGTCTTGATATGATTCTAACAGTGTCTTCAAAAGAAAACTCTTTTCAACCTGTGTGGAAGAATAGCAGACATTGAATGTATTGCACTGTCAACTTCTTGAATTAGTTTAAGGCTACACAAATTGATCTCTGCTTCTTGAATTAAATTATCCAGCAAGCTGTTGATTTTTTCATACCCGAGAGCTTGCAACTTGACAGGATTTTCTCCTCTAGGTACCGCTTCGTAACTCCTTGTAGTTTGACATGATTTTACCTAGCATAGCGGGGGGCCAATGCGGGTGAAGTTTTTTATGGTGTTTAATTGTAGCTAGACCTGGACTACACTGTTTGGTTGGTTTTGGTGAGATATTCTATAGGTAGAGTATTGTCTTGTATACGTGCCAGATTATAAGCTTGGGTTAAGATTTTAGGTTCAAACATGTTAACCAGGTTTTTGATCTCCGCTTCGGTCCTCCTAAAAAAACACTAAGACTAGTTTCT
>Ga0325405_1000668_pt1 | contig 33423 bp, 20 predicted proteins | sample PopdelMetagenome_21_FD_205663 | JGI IMG/M metagenome (GOLD analysis project Ga0325405, IMG submission 205663) | Populus deltoides microbial communities from Bellville, Georgia, United States - Xylem-Control-R2 | ecosystem: Host-associated > Plants > Phyllosphere > Stem > Wood/Secondary xylem... | reverse complement strand
GATGTATTATGCCTTCACAGGAGAAACAATAACATTATTAGCTGGTCGTAAGGCACATTCTATTCGTGTAAAATATTATTATCCTGCTGAATGCTGATTAAATAAATAAATAAACCTTGATGCATTTTATAAAATGATAAACTTAATTGGGCAACCCTTTCTCCTCTAATGCACGGCAAGGAATAATTAAACTGGCAACTAATATTCCCAAAATGACCTTGTCTCATTTCAATACTAGCAAGCACCATGTATAACTTCTTCTTCTTCCTTTCTTTTTATTTTTTTTTATTTTTTGATATTATAAACACATTTCTGGACATGAATATTCACGGGTGGACAATCACTCTCAAAAACCACATTATTCTGCTGACTCGAGATCATCAATCGATCAAGTTAGAGGGTTCAAACAAAAAATTATTCTCCTTTTCTAATTAATTTCTTACCACTTGACTGTTTCTTTTATTGTTTCTTTAATTGATGTCTTACCACTTAAATGTTAAATTATCGCACTTGCACCAAATATAGCATCCTAATCTAAACAAGTCCAATTCGTCAGCTACAACCCTCAATTGCTTGCTTGTTGATATCAACTATTCGGAAGCTTTGCCACAAAAAAAGAAGAAAAAAAAAACTATTATGATACCTTCTTTAATTAGCTATGGTAATGATATTATTAGAGAATCATTAGTTACTGAGTGCCAACGCATTTCTACAAACACATAACATGTTCTTATAGCAAAGGCGATCGATTGATCTACCTTCTTTAACTAATGATAAGCTGATGAACACACGCGCTCTTATCTCCTCCTCTGTCAACTTCCATAATGCATGTTCTTATAGCAAAGGCAATCGATTGATCTACCTTGTTTAACTAATTATAAGCTGATGAACACGCGCGCTCTTATCTCCTCCTCTGTCAACTTCCATAATGCATGTTCTTATAGCAAAGGCAATCGATTGATCTACCTTGTTTAACTAATTATAAGCTGATGAACACGCGCGCTCTTATCTCCTCCTCTGTCAACTTCCATAATGCATGTTCTTATAGCAAAGGCAATCGATTGATCTACCTTCTTTAACTAATTATAAGCTGATGAACACGCGCGCTCTTATCTCCTCCTCTGTCAACTTCCAAGTTGCATGAACAGTCGTGGGTCCTAAAAAGGTAGATGCTCTCTGTGGTGATCAGCAATTAATACGTATTAATCTTGTCTCCATGCTTTGTTGATAGCATTTTCTATCATATCTCTGCGCCCAATAAATCTTCTTCCACTTGCGGGAACCATAAACATCTTGTAGAAACTTAAGAACTGGAGATAGTGAATTGTGTGGCATTTGCAGTCCAGGTGCATCCGTGTCATGTCGATCGGTGTTGGTGCAATGAAAATACATTCCGCGAACAAGATTTATCAGAATCTTCTTTCCGTTTGTTGACCCTCTTTTTTTTGCAGCTTTAGCCTTTATGTGATGTCCTTGGGCACCTATGTTTCGTAGACGTTGTCGATTATGAGCATAGGTTGTCGTCGTTTGTGGATGTCTTTTCAATCCTGCGTGTAATGACAATGGAATTTGGTCGGTGTGATTCTCATATGATTGATAGACGTTGGAGACACAAGGGAGAGTTAGAGGTTGAGTTACGGAGCTCCGGTTTGTTTTTATATTTTAAAATTATTTTAAAAAATTTTAATTATTTTGTTTTTGCTTTAAATTAATATTTTTTAATATATTTAGATTATTTTTATGTGCTAATATCCAAAATAATTTTTTTTGATACATTTTCTAGTGAAAAACACTTTGCAAAGCAGCTATAACCATACTTCCAAATACGCTAATTGTTACAGAGAGTGTTTGTTTGTTTTTTTAAGTGTTTTTTATTTAAAAAATATTAAATTGATTTTTTTATATTTTTAATATGATGATTTTAAGAATAAAAAAATATATGATTTTTTTTATTCTGATTCATTTTTAATTAAAAAATACTTTAAAGAAACATTTTGCGTCGCATTACCAAAAACAGAGAATGAGGATCAAAATTGACATAAAAAATTAAAATAATGTTTTAATTGAAGAGTAAAATTAAAAACCAATAAATTTTTTTTTTATAAAAGTGTCAAGGTAAAGAAATAGAAATCAAAATAATAAGAATCGAATTGGAGAATATAATATATGGTAAATTGTGATTGAATGATGAAATTGAAAACAAATAAAACTTTTACAAAAGAGCTAAGATAAAAAATTAAAAATTAAAAGAATAAGAACCGAAGTTAAAATATTAACAATAAAAAGGGTCAATCGTACTTTTTTGGAGAAGAGAGGAAAAAAAAGTCATTGATAACAAACTGATCCACCAACGGAGACATGCATTGCACGAAAAGAAAGAAAAGACAACAATGCTTCTAATAACATGGAGGAAGGACATTTTTTACGCCGGGAGGAGCCGTACGTATCCCTGGGTGCTGTGCAGGCATACCCATCTTTTTTTTTTGTTATATATATCCAAATACAAAATTGTCTTTGAGCTGACTTTGTAATTACAAAAAAAAACGTCGTGAAAAACAAAAAACGCTCATTGACATTAGGTTTATTTTTTTTTATTTTAAGGGTATTTTTATAGTTTTACTGTAATTTTTTGTTGTTTATTATTTTTTTAGATTTTATCAAATACAAAAATGTCCCTCAACTTAAATTATAATAACTAAAATACTATTATGAAAATACAAAAATACATATTTACACTGGTTTTTTTGTGCTTCAAATGATATTTTAGTTATTTCAATGTTTGCAATTAAAGTGGAAAAATAATTATTTATCTCCAATAAATTTAAAATTATTAAATGAGCTATATAAAAATACTTCTCTATCCTTAAAAACCAAAGTTAATTTTCTTGGAAAAAGAGGGAAAAAAATAATTATACTATTTCAATGAAAAATATAAATGTCCCTACAACTATATAGTTTTTCAAATGCTAAATAGTACTGTTTTTGCTAAAGAGTAGGATGAAAGTGATGGAAGGTTTCATCTCTCGTCTCCTACGAGAGATGATATTTTGGCCCAAAAGATTCTACCTAATAATATTTTTCTGAAACATGCTAAACTCCATTTCAGTTAGCATTACAGTCCAATGGCTTGCTATGAAAAGTTGGACTTCGGCTCCCCTCCGCATATTAATTACCTGTAAACTAAAAGTGGATGCGAGTTTTACAATATCTTGAGTTTAAGATCAATGTCAAATGTTTTAGTATTTTAACCTCGATTAAATCATGTCGTTTTTTTTTCTTAAAAGTTTATATTGATATAATTATTTGGGTCACAAGTCCTTCAATATTAAACTTGTTTTTTATCGAGTTGTCCCTATTTCACAATCCAAATCACGGGTTAACCTAATTGACTCATTTTTTTTCTTTTTTTAACTGACTTTTTTTCTTCTTAATTTCATCAATTAATATTGTGTTTAATTGAAAATTAAGTTTTATAATTTATTTTGGTTTGTTTTTAATTAGGTTATCATGGTCATATGACTTGGTAATAATGCTTAATGGTCAACTCGAGTTAACTTGACTTATTTTTTATGTTATTTTTTTAATTAAAACTTTTACAATTTTCATCGTTCAACATTAGGTCCGACAGGGATGATTGTGAATCGAGCTTTATAATTTATTTTGATTTTCTCTCTATTGGGTCATCTTTGTCTTAAGACCAAGATTGCGGATTTGATAGGTTAACCCAAGTTAAATTAAATCATTTTTTTTTAATTTTTTTCTATAAGGTTATCTCTATAAGGTTATCCCAGTCTAATAATCCAAGTCATGAGTTTAGTGGATTGACTCAGATTGTTTTTTATGTTCTTTTTTTAACCTCATCTTTCAATATTGGGTTGATTAGGGATTTAAATTTGTAATTTCTTTCTATTTACTTTTCATGTGATTATCTCGATTTTATGACCCGAGTTGCAAGTTTGACATGTTAACTTGAGTCGTTTTTTAAGTTATTTTTTAATTGATTTTTTTTCAATTTCTACAGGGTTATTATAGTCTCATAACTTGAGTCATGAATTTAACACATTTACCCGGTTGTTCAAGGTCAATCCAATATATTATTATTTTAATATTAAGAAAAAAAATATCATTTTGAAATTTTGTTTTTGAACCAGTAAAGTTAACCGAGTTATATCGAGTAAACCCTCATACGATTTAATTTTTTTACTGCTAGAAAAAAAAAATTAACAATATTTAAATATTTTTTAAATTAAAAAAAATTGACCCCATCGAAAGGTAAATCATACTTCATAAATAATTTTTGGCTCCCCAAATCCAAGTCTTTAAACATGGGTTCTTTACTGTCACGACTAGAGAACACTTCTATTTTGATGGCCAATCCTTCATCAATCAAAGAAAGTTATATGGAGAACTGTTCTCCGATGAATATCTCTTATAAAGTACCGATCGGCAACGATGGCGCCGATGATGTGCTGTGAGCACTGACAGCTTGACAAATGCCAGTTCATATTGAGGCTGGAGTTGCTTGTCACAGATCAATTTGAAGGTCATCTTGAACAGGTCATTGCTTAGGCACCGTGACCTCCTCCTTTACAGGCTTTACTTGCGTTCTACATCGATACAGAAATGTGTTTTTTAACTTCATTCCTGTTGGATCACATGTTTTTTAACCAAGAAAACACGCCAGTTCCCTCTTCGCTTCTTCTTCCTTTATCCTCTTTCACACTTCTTGTTTATTATACCTTTTAAAAAAACAATCAAACAAAACAAACCTGAGACTCATGATGATTTCAACGTGCATCTGCACATTAAGTAATGAGCTTTAAGGGTAAGAGAAATTCATTATTTGTATATATTTAATATACTGTGAATTATAATTGTAATAATTTTTTAAAAAAAATTTTCATTTTTTTTCCAACTTTCATTTTTTTTTGTTTATTTTTTTTCAAAATAACTTTTCTTTTTTCCCAACTTCTCCCCTTTTTTTTCATTTAAATTTATCTTTGTTTATTTTATTTTTTTTAATGTTAAACTGGTTAAAAATTTTGTTTCGTTTTTTTTTTTAAATACTGTGAATTGCCACGGTGTTTTTCTACATGATTTTTTTATTTATTTTTTTATTTTTTAAAATTATATTTGTTGATTTTATTTGTATTTAGGTTTTTTTTAACTTTTTTTTTTAAAATCACTTGCATCACTTTAATATTTTTTTTTTAATTCAAAATATAATGCGGGCCTTCTATCTAATACTGGGCTAAGCAACCAACCTGGTGGGCTAAGTAAGTTACTGAACCACCATCAGATTCCGAAAGTCGCAGAAATAAAAAATGGAAAGGAGAAATAGAGTAGTGTTCATAAGTTCAAACTTCATGAACTTACAAGATTTATTCCTTGGACAAAAAGTATATTTCAAGCCCTGTCCATACTTTGTACTGAACAGGTTTATTGTCCTGTACAGTTCATTGTTTCTGTCACTGCAATACAGAAATGTTCTCATGCCAAGAACCTTTCCAGCAAGTTCCCAAAGAAGAAACTTGTTTTGGCCCATCCTCTAGCTTCGGGTTCTCTGGAACTAACCGGTGGTTTCTTCACATTAAGCATCATGGTGTGCCCGATTTCTCTACGAAGGGCTTCAATGATCTTCATATCCACTGGGTTCCCAGAAGCATCTCTCACATAGAAAACATTCATTGCCTGCTCTCCTATTGTCATGACACCTGCTCTTGAAACGGATAATCCATTCTCTCGCAGAATTCTTGTAACTTCAGAAAGCAAGCCTACTCTATCCTTTGCACAGAGCTCAAGGCTCAAACCCTGATATCATGGTGAAAAAATTAAGTGGCACCAAGTTGCGAGAAAATAAATATATGTAATCTGAGCAAGGAATGCACTCTGATAGAAAAAATTATGTGAAATGTGTCACTGCAGGCACTATCATCTGTGTGGCTTAAATGAAATGATATGAATCCTAACTAGCGTAAAAAGAGAGAGGAAGGAGAAAATGCTATGCCCTCATGCTTCATTTGAATTAACCCCTCATGCTTTTAAATCAAAGAATTTATCAAATTCCGTAATAATATCAAACAAACCTAAGGTCTTATGATGCCCGCTATACAGTTCTGCATATTGAATATAATTCCAATCTCTTTTATTCTCATACTTCCACCTTAAGAGTGGACCTAATATCCATAGCAATTCGCGTCTCTCAACTCTTGCAAGTTTCTTCGTTGATTAGCAATGCTGATTTCTGATTCATCAAAAAGAAGAAAGAAAGAAAACGAAAATAAAAGGCTGACAAGACTTTGGCATGCTGCAAGTACTTTGTGTAGTGATAGAGGTCAGGTTGCAAAAGATTACAAACAAGGTTGACATCTATTATTGATGCTATACTGTTGCTACAAATAATTAGATGCCATCTTCATGCTGTTTTCATTCCCAACTTAGTGAGCCGACATGGTTTGGAAGCAAAAGTGATTTCAGAAATGGTTATAGACGAATGTTTAAATTAACCATGAAGTAAAGTATCATGTGAGAATCCCAGTTATAGACTTTCATAAGCTTTGAGCATAAACTATTGCTATATCTTCTTGCTGTCGTCTCTGTTTCATTGAACTCTGCTAAAAGCCCATAGCTGAAACATGTTTTTTTGTTATCATAAAGGATTCTATCATGAAACTTTTTCCAGGACAACAACCCCAAGATTCTGTTATTTTAGCTTAGCATTAAAGACAGAGTACAGCATCACCTGGAATATACAACATGATTCTGTTCTAGACTATACAAGGGGGAAAAAGAAAATAAATAAATAAAAACCACTAATTTTAGCTGAACCATGAAAGACAAACACAATGTTAGACCGCAAAGCACAGAGAAGTTTACCCCAAGGTGGAAAGTTTACTCACCTCGCTCACTCTTCTTCTAATCGCAGCTTCAAGGCATTTGATAACCCTGTCCTTCTCCCCTTCAGTATCAAGCACGCAACCATCCATATGACGAATATAGTACTCCTACAAGTTCATATAAAGGCCAGTTGCTTCAATAAAATCCAACAGAGGCAATGAGATTTACCATAACTGTTCATAGGGTAGTCATTTCAATCATTTGAGTCAACAAATGAGCTAACAAGTATTAAAAATTAATAAAAATCATGTTTTGAATCTCATCTAACACACTTTTTAGGGGGTTGAGATAGTTTTTTAATATTGTATCAGTTTTGTTGACTAAACAGTTATAAATTTAAATTTTACCATCCCATTCTATTTAATAAAATTAAAAACATGATAACAAAGACTTTTATTTAAGGGAATATGTTAAATAATAATATAAATTATATCTTATAACCTCATCTAGTAACTTAAAATTTTAAATTAAGATTTTTTTGACAATAAGCAAATGAAGCGATTTTTTTTTTGTATTTCATTAGTTAAAATTCTGCAAAACACAAGCATAATGTTGTTTTTAATAAGATAAAAAGAAGATGAATGAAGTAAAAAGCCGTATGAGCTAGATAGATAGCTCTAATGATCAAAGCGGTCCGTAAAACATCATCGGAAGATTCATGAGCTTACTAATCTTAAATGTGAGCCTACACACGCAAACAGACTCTCTAGAGTCATAATAGATGCCTCACATGATCATAACTAGAAGATGATGCCTTTCAGGAAAAGAGAAACGTTTCTTAATTTTTCTTTAAGTTGTTAGTTAACATGTCATATTCCTTCAGTAGGGAAAAAGGTACCTGTGATGCATGGGGGGCATCAGATGAGATTGTAGCATGAAAAACTACATATTGCATATCTGTGAGAGTGCACACTATGTCAAACATTAACTTGGCACGGTCTTTGCATCTAACAGTGACCACGGAGTATCCTTTTTCCTCACAATGCTCAACTGTGATCTTTGGCTTGAAGGAAGTAGGATCATGAATCTCAGTTGCCACTATTCCACCTTCATAATCCCTATCAGCAAACAACATTTGGTGCAGCCTCCGGTCAACATGAGTGAACCCCATGGAGAAACTAGTACGACCCTCCTTCTCATCATCATCACACCCACGTAGAATGTTCTTGAGCTGGTCCTCCATTGCAGACAATCTAGTAGGGTCATCTACAGCACGGGATGTGGTGTCATCATTGACATAGACAACACATGCTATCCGCCTATTGTGGGTCCAAACTTCAGCAGCAACCACATTGAAGTGAAGGTTGGCAAGGACAGCTGAGATTTCAGATAAGAGACCAGGGCGATCCCTGCCAGTGAGTTCGATGGCAGTGTGATCACCAACAGAGTGCACTCCAACCGGTTTGCCTGACCAAGTAGTCACTTCTTCTTGGCCCTTAGGTCCTAGAGCCTATTGTATTGAAAATACTATCAGTTAACACAGGCGCCTATATGGTTCAACTCTTTTCCAATCAGTACTGAGCATCCAATATTGATTATTTAAAGCACGGGAAAGCACTTAGAGGAAAAAATTTTTAGGAATTGCATACCTTCTCTATGTAGTCAATGGTTTTAAGATCCGTAATCTTCTTTCCTTGTTGGTCAGTGACATGAAATACTGTGGATCAGAAATACCAACTTGTTCAGTGTGACCAAGGGAGAGATAATTCAGCAGAAGGCTATAGTAATATGGTGCCTTGTTTTGACCACTTGTTTTAGAGCCTATTATTTAGACTTTTAAAATCAAAATATGGGATATAGTAAATTCGTAATTAGGTGAAACATGAACTGATTACAGAAAGGATCTTAGTAAGCATATGAAGACTGGCCTTGCATAGTCATTAAGTATGAAGCAAACAAGGGAAGTCAATAGGAGCATACGCATACCGTCCATGAACCAACCACCATCTGAGGAGATATAAGCTTTGGTGATAATGAGGTCAAGATCGGTTAGGATTTGCACAACTTCCAGGAGAATTCCTGGTTTGTTCATGCTGTCAACCTAATACATCGCATTCCATGCATTTTAGTTTACCATTGCTGTGTGATTATCCAAGAGAAAGTTATAGGAAGCATAATAATTTGCTTTGTATTTAATAAAATTAGAGAACATGAAAAGAATTAGAGCACACAAGCATGAAGGGAAATTTGAGAACAAAAATCATTTCAGTAGAGGCTCCTCAAGCACTAAAATACTAGAGAAGAGGGGACACATTCTTATAGTTTGATAATCAGCAATTTGGCATGCTCACCCCCACCATTCATGCATCAAAATGACTCCTGCTAGCCTATGGTGAAATTTTACCCACCCATCCATTATAGGTTCTGTTTTCATTTCTATCAAGGATTTATGCCTACAAAACCTGAAGCTCCAATTAGTATTCAAACTTCAACCGGCAGTGTTATTGGACTGAACAACTATAAAAAAACTCAGTAGGACTTGGGTCTAAGCAGAGTATTACTGACCTTGATGACCATGCAATAACAGCAAAAAAGATTACCTTAATAAGAGTACTGTCACTGCAACTAGTGTTGTCCACAGATACCCTGAACAAAACAAAAAAAGAAAGGAAGAAAAGAAAAGACGAGAGGGAGTTAGATAATGTGGGAATGTACAAAGAAAAAAACGAAGCCGAATCTTGGATTGATTTTATTTAATTAATTCTGTTAAGTACCTTGGAGGATTAATCCTAGTGCTCAAGTTCTCATACTCAGGATCAAAGTATGGCCAACAAACTTTAGCCATTTAAGCAGTAATTACTTTCTCCAATCAATGAGAAAGCTTCTCCTCCTGTCACAGCAGTATTAACTATTAACATTTGATAAGTTAAATGGCACACATCCTCTTATCAGTAGCCATGCCATGTCTTTTTCAACAGACAGCACTAATTTCATCAACAGTTAATACTGTCATACAGTGTCTCTAGGTAGGACTTTGCGAATTGAATAGCATGGAACAATAAAGATTTCGAGTTTATAGTGTAATTGAATTGCAAGAGAAGCCACTTGCAGGCTGAAGGAGCTAAATACTAAGGACTTTTCACCAAATCATTACAAGGAAATATTTAAGAGCAATACCCTGTCTGAGGCTGGCAAGAAAAGGTTTCTTGATGATTTCGCAAGCTAAGCCCTCGAGTCAGTGTAGTTCACCAATCCCTTTTCTTGTTGACAAAACATGCTTACATGGTAGCACTAATAACTACGAAGAAGTGAACGATCCAACACTATGAACACGTAGTTGCACAAACCATTTAGCAGAACTCTCAGGAAAATCTACAAAGAAACCCCATGTCTAAATGATAGTTCACATCACAAGAATGCCTTACTTTCATTGATTAGTCAACCTCACGCTTGTAGGGCTTGAATCCCACGAGATTTTAGTTTTTGGCAAGGGAATTTAGTTTTCTGGTTACAATTTACAAATCAACAAATATTATAACATGCCTTACAAGTAGGATTTGAATCTTGACCTCTAAATCTTAAGTGACCATTTGAGATTTGAGAAGCCGTCTTCCACCGAATTAAGGCATGGCATGTTGCTGAGGTTGCTATTATTGAACTATTAAAGGTTAACATGTAAGAATGTGGAAAACCCTACTGACAGCTAATTGCTGAATGCCTAGTTGGTTCGGTTTTATTCTCTACTTTATCTTTCATCTTTTTTTTGTTTGCTCTCCTTTTGAGATTTTATTATTATTATTTCTTTTTTGTTTCATAGCTGAGAATTTTCATTCAGACAAGCCTAGACCACCCAATCCCATCCAATAAGTTTTCAATTACATTACTCCAGTGAAATCTTTTTATTTTATTTTTTGCTACAAGGAAAAGCAAAGTTAAGCTCTATCACTACTCTCTTGAAACCTAGACTTTAAAGGGCTAATTTGATCTAAAATATCCTGTATTAATCAAACTTGAACAATTTTTCTTTTTTTCAAGGTGCCCATGAAGATAATTCAAGAAACCCCAGTTTCCAAACTGTTGTGTGTGAAAAGAATATAGTAGAAATCAAGATTTAAGTTTTAAGAATACAAGGATTGATGTTTAGCTGAACAAAAACAAGAGGGACCAGAGAAATATCATAAAACTAAAGAAGTCGGACCCACGGCAGTGGTTGCCATTGCAATCGAAACTGAGCTTGGGCAACAAAACAAAAGGTTTGTTGCCAATATTAACTCTATTGGTTCGTGAACCAGCCAAGCAGATTCAGCAGAACAAAAATCTATTTCTTTGACACAAAAGAAAAGGGAAAGAATTAGATTCGCCAACTTTAGCTACCATCATCGGTACCCTTATTCTTCATTTGACCACCCAAAGCTCCCTCCACTTTATGTATTAGTTTGATGCGTAAATCTTATTGTCAACATGAACAATATCATACCAACTGCTGAAGCAGAAATTAGCATCTTTTTTTTTTTTTGAAATTAATTCCCGTTAAAACAGAAATTTGCTGCCGTTGATGCAGTGAAAAGTTTCCACACTTTCAGTTGGTCTAAATTACGCAAGCAAAATACTATATATATATATATATGGACTCTGCCACCATGGACTATTGGTCAAAAGACTCATTAAAATTCTATAGAACTAGAAGAGAAGATTTATGTATACATATAAGAACGTACCAAAGAGGAGCAGATTTGTTGAAACTTGATGAGTAGTGTCCAGATGAGAGAAATTTGGAACTGGAACCTGCCAATTTCCAGGTGGAGTCCACTTAACAAAGAAAGTGCATAAAATATCGAGAGTTTTCTTTGAATGAAGAAACGTATTCTTTCAAGAAAACTTAAAAATTCTGGAGCTTTGGGGGATTTCGAAGTCTAAACAGAGAACTAATTTATATATCAAAGACCCGAAAATAGAACTGAAAGAATTTCCAGGTTGTCGGTTACCACTAACCTTTGAGGTTCCTTCCAAAATTCCAATGCTAGAAAAAAAAGAAGAAGAAGCAGAGAGCCACTTCACATCCTCAAAACCCAGAAAAGGAAGAGGAAGAGAGAGGGGATATTAAAGAAACAGAGGAAGTGACTAAAAAAGCGTTGTTTTGTAGTGTTCTTAACTCTCTGCTTTCGACGTTGGAATAGCACTTGCACACTAATTTTGAGCTATTCCTCTTCTCTCTCCAATGAATGGTGGAAGTGGGCAGTGAAATTCTTTCTTTCTGAGGAGGGGGAAGAGGAGGAGGAGGAGGAACTGAATCAGACAGCCACTTAGATATAGCGTGGCATCGAAGGTCTTAACCCTTTAAATATTAATTAATTACAATTAACAATTCATTTGCTATTCAGACATGACGCGGCGACCGAACACCTTTCCTCGAATTTGGATTTTTGGTAGGTAGGCCCAAATATTTGTCACCCTTATTTAGGAGCGTTAATGGAAGATTAGTTAGTTTTGCAATCATGTTCTTTTCAAGGAAAACTCCACTGAATTTTAAGGGTTTTTTTTTTCAATGGATTACGAGAACCTTCAATATTTAAGTTAACATTATAATAGAGAGAAAAGAGCTTACAGGCTATATTGTGGTTTTTACGAAGGTGTATTGAAAGAGATGATTAGGCATTGAAAAAGAGAATGAGTTGTGAGAGATAAAAAAACCATAGTCTAAACTATAGTTTTCAGACCTGACCTGATGGCTGTCCCGGTCCAAGATTTGGGTTCTGGATTTTGATTGGGTCACCTGGTTACCCGGGTTAATTCTTTTTTTTTAAAAAAAAATCAAAATAACTTCATTTTAGAAAAAAAAAACAAAAGTCAACGGGTTGCAACCGGGTTTTTAACCGGGTCTTATCGAGTCAACCGGATTTTTCCTTCCTCTATTTTTTTCAACTCGGCCCGGTTCCAGCCCCGGATTGGCCGGATCCCAGGTCGACCCGCCGGGTCGGGCCAGGCTTCAAAACTATGGTCCAAACACCTTATTTAATACTTCATAGGGACTTTTATACTCATGAAATATATTAACTTGCATGGAGAGAGGGATAGTGATGGTAAGACACTATTTGACCTAACTTGAGAGTAATTGTTTAGGATAATAGCCTATAATGTCCGATGATAACATTGTTGATTGAGAAAGAGAGAAGATATGTGAGTCATGTTTTGTTAGAGGTATGCCCTAAAGCCGTTGTACGGACCTCACTGTGGTAAAATGGTTACATTAGTGTCGGTTAGCATTTAATATAGAGTACTGATTATTTAAAGAGGTAGGTAAGGAATGGACCCCAACATTATATATTTGGAGGAGACATCTTGTGGACTTGAGATCTCTCATTTGGCAATACCCTTAGCCCTCACTTAAGCTTCTTAGGCTTATGGGTTTCTTTAAGGGTCTTATAAGTTGTGCTATTTAATCTACCTTGGAGATTGTGCTAGCTAGGCCAATTAGGCTTCATAATGCTCAATTTAGAAGGTAGGTAACCCAATCCGTGTATAAGATGCCTGAATAGGACAATGGATCTGCTAGGTCTTGGGCTATTGTTTTTAGATCCCTGTATTATATCTTGTGATAAGACAAAGTAACATAGCCAAGAGAGAGGCATAACAAGGTTTGTTATAAGTACAAATTTTTAAAGACCAAGAATAGCATAACCATGAGAAGACGTCTAAAATATTCAAATTTTATTCATTGAAGTTTCCACTTGCTAAAAGGTTATTACAATTTTTTATATAGAAAAGATTAGATAATTATAATAATACTAAATAAGAGAAATATACTTAAAAAACTATTTCCTTCAAAAAGGAAAAAAAATGAAAAAAGTAATAATGCAGGATAGGAAAACAAAAATCAAGTAAGAAAAATATCTATTTTCCCAAAACTTCCATATCAATGTCCTATATTGAAAGGATCTCGTTCTCGATTCAAACTTCACTAAAAAATCATAATCCACCATAAATATTCTTTTATATGTGGTCCATCCCATCATAAATCCCTAACATTTTTATGTAGGCCACCTTATAATGGATCCTTAACACAAAACTTTTATGTGAGCCACTTCATCATGGATCTTTAATACAATATTTTTGTGCAGATTGCTCTATCATAGATCCCATTATTAGGAATAAAAACTAACACAGATAGAAACAACACACTAGTTTTGGGATATTTTTTAGGGAGAACCTTTTTATCCTATCTAACATAAGCACGTCCAATTCTGCAACCTCTTTTGATCATGGTTATTCAACATAACACAATAACTAATCACCAAGAATTATTGAGCTCTAATATACGTTTTTAATGTCCTCTAACCAAAACCACAAGGAATTGCCGGGCTCTGATACCATGTAATACAGTCGGGAGTAAAGCATAACGAGGTTTGTTATATGTCAAAATCCTCAAAGACAAAGAACAACATAACTATAAAGAGACAACTAAAATATTTAATTTTTATTCATCCATGTCTCCACTTGTCAAAGGAAAAAATAAACTAGGAAAACTATTCCATTCAAATAGAAAAAAAAAAACAAGAAAAGCATAATAATATAGAATAAGAAAATAAAAATAGGAAAACATAAGATCTTTTTAGAAAACTATCTATTTTCTCAAAAAAGCTCACACATCACCAAATAAATGGCAGGGTATGCCCCGACCCACTGATGTATCTGATGATGATGTGCATGAGTTAGGCCTAAAAGTGAGGTTCTAAAGTCTATTCCATTCACTAGCACCTGCAAGCATTTATGTTCGATATAAAAGAAAGACTTTAACTTATACCTAGGTGCGAACCTCTAACCCAAACACAAACGTGTTATTTCATCTTTCGAGATGTCATTATGACATGATCATATGGGTGAATTTATAAGGTCAACATATAGGTGTGTAGAGATAGACAAAAAGGCTAATGATTTTTAAATTTTAAAACTAGATAGGATATTACCACATGTCTTGATGATAAACCAATATTTGTAGTATGCTGGGTTATATATAAGTCTATTACTACCCTCATTCTTTTCATTTTTAAAAGATTAAACTACCATTTTGTTCTTTTCTAAAATAAAAAGATTTCAAGAGAGATTTAGAGAGTGACCATTATAAAGGGATAAAAAAATCCATTGAACCACCATGAAAACCACCAAATCATGCCGAGATAGTCATGAGAATTTACCTTGTTATGTAATTAACCTTCATAAAAGAGTTTTAGTGGTGTTTTATTAGAATTCAATATTTGTTAAGGTTGGTCCGATTTTTCTTCACTTTTGCTTAGACGTAATTGATTTATTTTTAGTAGAATATGGGTTAGAAGCTTACCCGAGTGGGGAGACCCTTAAACCATCTAGATCTAGCACTATGGAACCCTTAGAAGGGGATATAAGACCTTCAATAAAGACCTAGGCTCTTTTTATGATTGTCAGATGACCTAAAATCTAGTTAGAGGATACCTAGCCTAGCATTACCACTTAGAACAAATAGGAGACATTACTAGGGTGCATAACTAGGATGTCTTTACATAAAAAGAGGACAAGTAGATAGCCTAAAAGGCTTGTTTAGGGAAAATAAAGATCATTATACTCTTCTATATGTTTAGATATGGGTATGTGTTCCTCTTATTCAAGTTTTCTTAAAACGTGTTTTTTATTATAACTTTTGTATAAGATAATTGCACTTAAATGAATGGGTCATTATGGTTATCTTTGATGTGTACATGATGCAGCTTAATGAGGAGCCATTACTAATAGTGTTTAGACACTGTTATTTATTATTAAGATCCATTAACAGAGGGTGTGAACTAACCTAGTTCTATATTTATTCTTTCTAAGCCAAGGGTTTTATGTTTAGGATGTTCCAAAGAAAAATATATTATATGAAAGAATATAGAGGAGAATGATATATTGTGAAGTATAGAGAAAAAGTCTCTATATGAGGGACCTAAGAGGCGTGAGGGCGCTTCATATTTTGAAGATCCCATAAAATCTCTATAATTTGAAATTGGGACTATCAAAGATAAAAAGGCTCTTATATGAACATTTATTCTAATCTATGTTTGAGTACAAATCAATCTTTTGGTGATGGGATTGTCACTAGAGAACAATTTAGTGAATGTGTCATTAGAAATCCCATTATTTATTTTTTTCACTAGTTTCTCATATATTATCTTTTTATTGGTGTAGATGGACCAAACTTAGAGGTTAACCAAAAAGATTGAGACAATTGACCCCTTAAAGAAGGAAAAGAAAGACATGAGAGGAAAAAAAAAGAATTAAGCTTTTGGTCCGCCCGAAAGTTGAGAATAGAATTTAAGGCCTAGGTGGCCTGAAACCAAGCCTATAGAGTAGCAAAGAGAATATAAGCAAGATTAGGAAGCAAGATAAAATTTAGAGGTGTAGTAGAGAGGTTGGCAATAAAAAGCACAAGAGGGCAGAAAAAGATGTTTCTTTTTACTCTTCAACTATAAAGCATAAGATTTCTCCTAATCCAACTATATTATCTAACACTCATCTCAAGAGCAGAATCGTGACTCTCTCTCCTCCTTAACCTACCCTTACCATGGTGACTCAGCCTAGACCCAACACCCCAGCCTGGGGGTTATGAGTGAAGTTCATTCCTCTAAAACCACAAATATTAACTAAAAAGGGCTTATGTCATTCTCTTTGAGCAAAATCCTTCTCTTTAAAGGTTTTTTTAAGTTAGCTAACATCCATGTAATTATTTGTTTGCTCTAATTCCTTGGGGACACTTTTAAATGGATGAACACTAAGCTTACTAGTTATATACACCTCTCTACTCTACTTATGTTTAATGCAGGTCCTAAAACTTTTTTAGTTGTGGTTTCTTTTTAATTCTCTTATATTTGCATTTAAGACTCTTTGTTTTTCAAGCCTTTTAAATATAAGTATATAATACCCGCTACTAAGAAGCTGAGGGGATTATATGTTCACACCATATTGTCGTACTTAAATAGAAATGAGACTTTGAAATAAAATAAAAAAATATATGAAAAATTAGAATCACCACCTAGTAATTAGAGAGAATATATATTTGGACATGAAGTATGGTAGGGTAAGAAAAGAAGAAAATGTTATAAGGTATAAAAATCATATATAATATTGGAATCATTATGTAATAAATTAAATTTTATATTCAATATGATTAAAACAATAGTGTTAAATTTTCTTAATATTTTTCTCCATGTCACATTCCAAAGAAATTAATTCTCAAATGGGTCCTACAAATTTAAAGGTTGAATTTTTCATCAATAAAAATTACTCTACTTAAAAAAAAACCTATCACGTAAACTAAAACAAAGTTTTCTAACTTCAAAATAGTGTTAGTAATAACTAAACTAAAAAAGGATAACATTAACAATATTTTCAATAAGTTATTACATTTATGCTAGTTGGAGTTGGAAGTGGAATCTAGCTGAGATTATGGGCAGGCAATGGTTAGCTAGTGAGATTTGTTGGTAATATATAATTCGTTTTATAAGATGCAACCACCATGTTTTTAGTTTTTAATTAAAATTTTTTCTTGATACTAAAATATATCCATAAAATTATATATTTTTTTACCACAAATTAATTTAGAATTCTACTTCAACGCAGCACAAATATCCCTGACTAGTTTATTGTTTAAAGCAATACGGATCGACTGATTTGTGTTCTCAATACAACTACAGATGATGCTGATGGGACCGTTATGAGTAAATATGTATTCTTCAAAATAAATGGGCAACTAGGCATAAAAAACTCGGGGCCTTTATTATCGTGGGCGTGGGATGCCCTTCACAAAAAAAAAAGAGTAAAAAAATGGGAAGTTGGGTCGTTATTGGACCTAAAACGGCAACCGAAATAACGAGGCAAGAGTTTTTACATGATTCCATGCCAAAGTCATCAGAATATATCTTAAGCTAGCTTGAGGTTTGTCAATTTTGGATGGTGCGAAGGGATGGTGCCAAATGTGATAAAGAATCATGGGTCCGAGTTCTTACATGATTTCATTAGCTTTTGTGATTAAGAATTGCATATAAAGAGGTCCGAGTTTTTGGAGAACTATACCTCTTAGATTCCTTTTATATATATATATATATATGTTATTAACATTTGTTATCATGGAGAAAAAGTTTAATTAAAAATTAAAAAGTTTATATGTATATTTAATATCATAAATCAAGAATTATATATATTAATAAATTATAATAAATTTATTGATTCAAACTAAAGATTGGGTTAAAAAACTGAGAAAAAATATTATTCAAACCCTCAATGTTTGTGTCTTTCTCTTATGTTATATTTTCTTTGTTTTTTTTTAAATATTTCTTGCATCTCACATTCCTATTATTTCATAGTTTACTAAGAGTTATTTTTTCAAAATAAAACTATAATTGTTAAATGAAAAGCAAAATGATGTAATAAAAAAAAAGAACATAAATGAAAAAAAGAAGTTTGAAGGATCCAATAAAAAAAGGATACAAATAAAAAATATAATAAAAACTTGAGGTGGTTCATTGTTCATATGAACAATGTTTCCATCCAGTATAGGGCAAAAATTGATATTTTTTTTATGTGAATTAATGAATGTGGTGTAAATTAAAAAAAAAAGAAAAAGAAAATGAGGGTGTGGGCGTGACTATTTATAGGATGTGGTTGGTTAGTAGTGAGATCTCTCTTAAGAAATTAGTTGTAAACAAGTTTATAAGTTTTGTATACGTTGCAGGTCATAAAAAACATCTTGAATGTAAAAAGTACTGAGTTTACAAAAACAATTATGTGATATTATTTTTAATCTTAATTTAATAAATTAATCTTAAAATTTTCTAAACTTTTTATATATCTAACCTAACTTTAAAATTAAATTACATTTAAGGTACTCTAATATGATTCAATTAACTTAACGAATTCAAAAATAATCTAGAAAACTAGTAAAAAGTTAGTTTGTCTAAAAAAAATAAAAATTCAAGATAATATTATTTTTAATATTAAAAATACAATATATTACATCGACACGAGTTTTAACCCATAAAAAAATAAAAGAGTGAGTCACAAATGAATTTCTTTTGATTTTTTTTAAATAAACATTTTGACACACCTTTGAATTCTAAAAAAAGATTAAAAAATTAAAAAAATAATAGGGAGATTCCAATCTAGCTACCCTCGATGACTTTATGTTTTTTTTTTTAATGATTGAGATTTATCTGATTGGCAAATAATCAAGACTTAAATAAAAGCTTACCATGTACATCAAACCACGAAAAGAAATGGGAAAATAATAAGAGTTCCATGTTTCTGCAGTTGTTGCTTTACATGGTCTAGAGCAAGAGAGTTGGAATCCAATTCCAAGCTTGCAAATTCATTAACTATACAAGTAGTAGAGGATTTTCACAATCTCATAGGTTTCCAGAGTCAGCTTTCATCTTTTCAGAGAATTCCGGATCACATGCTCTAGCTATTAAAAGAGATCTCTCGCTATCGACCAGAATCGCAGTGTGCATATAATATTGGGTTGCCAAAGTGTACAAATTGTGCTTTTAACACTCTTATAAAGCTGATAACAACAGTCACAATTGCGCTAAAATCAAGTTGACCTGGTAAGATTCCCCAAAATGTTGTAGAATTGTCATCGTCTGTCTCTGACATTCTCTTTTCTTTTCCGAGTCATGCACACCTAGTTGAAATGGTTTCTGACCATCAGATTTGGAAGACACTAATCACTGTTGCTAGATAGATATATTGATGGGAGAACCTTTGTCACTTTAGTTCAGTGAAACCCTCGTTCATAAATTAGAGTACAAGTGGCTTAACCTGACTCACCAAGTTGATTTGCCTACGCTTCTACCTCTTGTAGGTTCGAGTCAATAGACTCCTTCTTTTGCCCTTAATTAGAACAAACTTAGTGGTGCTCTATCGATTTTTACCGTCCACCCTTCATGTACATATGAGCCGAGAGGCGTGCTAATATGTTAGCTTTGCAAAATCATGAAGGTTCAAAACCACCCACACTCATCTGACCACCTTTAATGTTACCTTAACTTTCAAATCTGTATTACTTGACTCATGCCCTCTTTATTTTCTATTAGAAAGTAGGAACTAACGAATTTTGCTAAATATTTGTGTGGAATGGTTCTTTTATAAAGATTTTACCACCATCCTCATCTTGCACCAGCTTCCTCCAAAAAATCATCTTCACCATTGAACGAGCCTTTTCTTTAATATCACTATTTATCTTTAATAGGAAACTGGGGTATTTGATAAAAAAAAAATGAATTGTCTTGCATGGAGAGGGCTAATATATAGAGGTGTTGCCATGGAAGTCAAAGGCAGAAAACAAGGAGTTTGAAGGAGAGTAAATGTTGAAAATTAAAGCTTAATTAATTTGTTCGCATCACTAATAATGACATGCATCCTTATATACAAGTTAATTATTTGTATGACAAGGCTACTCACTATGGAAAAACCTTAACTATTTAAAATCCTGATATAGCTAAAATATCTAAGAATACAAGAGCACATACAGGGACAAAAACAAAAAGAACAACTTACAATAACCGGTGGAGAAGACGCCGCTGTTATTGTCTACATCTCATGGTGTGGCTAGTGGAGAAGATGTCGGTGATGGAAAAAAAAGAGAGAGGACTATAAGTGATGGTTGATTATTGAATGGCTGAGAGAAAAATACTAAAAAAAGCTAGGGTAAATCTTGTATATTGTGGCTAATGCCGATGTGGAAGGCTAGCTGGAGTCCAAAACTTGGTGTAGTGTGTGTATATATATTACAAACAGTTTTAAAATCATGATTTTATCGATTTTCAAGTTTTTTTTTAAAAATTTACACATTTTTATAAAATTATACTCGAGATTTTAACAACCTTACTACTTAGCGCCACAAGCACTTGATTGATGATTATTACTATAAAATAAAATAAAATTGATTCTTACTTTGGAGCAGTAGCTGACTAAATTTAACAGATTCTCTCAGCTCCTTCTCCTTGATCCCATTGAAGGAAAAATGGGCGTAAGATATATATATATATATATTATTTCAGTGTGACTGATACAGAAATCTGTAGCTTCAACCCACGAACAACACCAAGAAGATTGTGGAGTTCATGAAACGAGCATAATTTTTTTTTTTAGTTTTTTTTTCCGCAATAATTTCCATGTTAGAAATCACTGCACTTATTTTTTTAAAAAAATTGTTTTTACGCATGACAACAAATTTACTTATTGCCAAATATTTGTTAATTTACATCGAGTTCGGTAATGAAGTTTTAGAAGTATATCCAAAATGAGGGAAACGATTGTAATGAAAGTAAAGGCCATAGGGGATTTAATTTAAGAGGAGGTGTGCAACACTGGAATTATGCATGCTTGCATGACAAAAGAGGGAGCCTGCTATGATGTCATAACTTTGATTACTGATTCCGATCGAGGTTTTCATGTAATTATGGTATTATTCTTCTCCATCTTCAATACAACTGTATCGTCCAATAACAAGGGAAATGAAAAAGAATTAGCTAATTGCGATGAACATACAAAGAGAGACAAAAGAAGAAGAAGAAGAAGAAGAAGAAGAAGAAGAAGAAGAAAAGGGTGCGAACACTTTAAATGGTTCCTGGGATGGATCCTTCCAAAATTAAGGTCCATCTCAATCTTAATACCAAAATTAAGGATTCCCTCAACATATATACAACATTGTTGCAGGTACTGTTGCATAGTCTAACTTACAGTAGGTCTTCTGCCTGCTTTCATGCTTTTTGAGCTAGTGCCTAGGTCATGACTTATCAAGGTTAATTTGAAGTTCGGAGACATGACAAGATGTGCTTTGAGAAACTACTGGGATTACAATGCCTGGAATCTCGAATTTTTCGTAGTTGTTTGATCCTTATTGATAGAGCTATGCACCACTAGATAGTTAGATTTCAATATAGATAGATTGATTTAAATTTGTATTTTATTTAAATGTATTTTACTTAATGTGTAACTCTACAACTCTAGTATTTATAAATATTACAATATTGCAACAAAGGCTAATTTCAAAATCTCTTTATATTATCGGAGCAATATTATGGATTCACATCCTTTGATTTTATGGTCTCTAACACATCATTCTCCTCCTTGTTCTTTAATACTATGGTACATCTTTTAACCATTGAATTATCTTTTTCTAACTATCTTCTTTGCATAGTCAAGTATTATCCCAATATCTATTTGTATATGATGATGGTTCAATTACTATACCTTCTATAACTAATGCTTGTGGTTTTGAAATTCCAGAACTTGTTGAGTGGCAGCAAATGAATCAATTTGTACTAAGCCTTTTACTTTCTTTCTTAACTAAGGAAGCCATATCTATTGTTGTTGGATTACCTTCCTCTCATGTAGTTTGGTCTATATTAGAGACCATTTTCAGTCATCGTTTCAAATCTCATGAGCTACGTCACAAAGATGACTTACAACACATGAAGAAAAACTCACGTAGTTTTGTATAATTTTCCTGAGAATTTAAATTTACTTACGATCAATTAGTTGTTATGGGCAGACCTATTGATGACCTTGACAAACTTCACTAGTATTTGTATGGTTTTAGTTATGAAATCTTTGTTCGATCATTGGAGTCATTTTCTTATATAAGCTCCCCTGCTGTTTTTATTGCATCTCGCAATATTTCTAGTCTCAATTCTGGTTGTGGAAGTGGCCATCATTGTCGCGGTGGTTGTGGCAAAGGTTTTTGTAACAATCGTTATCACCCCATTTGATTCCAAATCTATTGTGTTGAAGGTCATTATACATCCTTATGCAGTGATCAATATTCTCGTCCTTCAGAATCAGTACATTCAATGGAAGCATTCACGTCTTGCTCACTGAATGATGGTCAGATCTCTAATTGGTACACTAATGCTTGTGCAACATCTCATATGGCTCATGATGCCACTCAATTAGACAAGGTTGATATGTATATTGGTAAGGATTACGTTGTTGTTGGCAATGGTGCCTCACTTCTAATTTCTTATACTGGTATTTTTTTTTTCTCAATTTCATCGCTTAAATTAATTACTAGATGTTTTAGTTATGCCTGGATTCACCAAAAATCTTATATCTATCAGTAAACTTAAATATGATTTTTCTTATTTTATTACCTTTATTAAATATTTTTTTTTGTCATATGTAATCGAGTCACAATAAGGGTGGTGGCAACCAATCAATGTGAAAATAGGCTATATATGCTTGAAAATGGACATCATTCTTTAATATCTACTTATTCTCCATGTATTTTTTTCAATGTTTGTCATACTTGTTTAGGTCATGTATCTAATTCTATTATTTCTCTTTTGAATAAAAATCATTAGTTGTGAGTAACTTCATTGCTTCCAAATCCTATTGTTTGCTCTAGTTGCCAACTTGTTATGAGTCATCGTTTTCGTTTCAACTTAATGATAAATGTGCTTCATCTATTTTAGAACTTGTATGTTCACTGTGATTTATAGGGTTCATCCCCTATCTCTTCAACTCTTGGCTTTACATATTATATAATATTTGTTAATGATTATTCCAAATTTACATGGTTTTATCCATTAAAATTTAAATCAGTTTTTTTCATACTTTATTCAATTTAAAAAATTTATAAAGAACAAATTTTCAATTAAAATCAAGACTCTTCAATGTGATGGTGAAGCTGAATTTACAAGTCATAAATTTAAGGACCAATTAACTCAATCTAGAATTCATCATTATGTGTCTTGTCTATATACTCCATCTCAAAATGGGTATGTAGAGCATAAACATCAATATATAAATGAAATTGGAATTGCTATGCTTTTTCATTCTTGTGTTCCCCTAAAATTTTGGGTTGATGCTTTCAACACTGCCACTTCTATAATTAATTAGTTGCCAATTTCTACTCTTCATAGCGTGTCTTAATTTGAAATGTTGTATGCTAAGCCACCATCTTACTCTACTTTTCATCCATTTAGTTGTCTAGTTTTTCCATATCTACGTGATTATGCTCATCATAAATTAACTCTTCGTAATCATCCATGCGTTTTTCTTGGCTACAATACATCTCATCATGGTTTTTGTTGCCTTGATCGTTCAATTAATCACATATTTATTTCTAAACATACTGTTTTTGATGAAAATAACTATCCCTTTTTAGCCACTAATTACTCTAGTCCACTATTTAATCTCTTTATCCATGCCTTTCTTGAACCTTTTTCTAGCATAACCACAACCTCTAAGGTCCATTTATCACAACAACATAATTCACTATCATTATCATGTCCTTCTTGTTTAGTTAATACAATACATCTCATCATAAGTTTTGTGTCCCACTTTGTTTTGCAGGATTCCATAATAGTGCTATATCTTTAGCACGTGAACATGTCTTTACCTCCTTTTCACAACCTCCCAACATGGCTCCATCATTATTGGATCCTTCTCCTACTGGATTTAATATTCTCAACACCGATCCCATGCAAACTCATGTAAAGGATGGCGTTTTTAAACCCAAAAATCAGGTTTATGTACGCATTATTTCATATTTTGGTTTGATTCATTCTTTGTATACCATATATGAGCTTAAAGGTTTCTAATCAGCAGTTAAGAACCGAGGTTGGAAAGCTACGATGGATGATGAAATTCAGGCTCTTCGGCATAATAACATATGAAATCTAGTTCCTCAACCAACTCACAACAATGTGGTGGGTTATAAATAGGTTTATCGAGTCAAGCATTTATAAAATGACTTCATAGATCGTTTTAAAGTCTGACTTATTGCATATGGATACACTCAACTGTTAGGTCTAGATTTTACCAACAATTTCAGTCCTGTTGTTAAGGTCTTTATAATTTGGGTTGTGCTATCTTTTGCTATTTCAAATCTTTGGCCTCTACATCAACTTCATGTTAATAATGTGTTCCTTATGGTTTTATACGAGAAGAAATATATATGGAACAACCACCTAGTTATAATGATTCTCAATATCCCACACATGTGTGTAAACTCTGTAAAGCACTTTACAGGTTCATACAAACTTCTAAGGCTTGGTTTCATCATTTTAGCACCTTTCTCATAGATTCTGGATTTTCATCTAGTCATGTTAATTCATCATTATTTATTTTCTCAAAGGATGATAATAATTCAATTCTTCTTGATGACTTTATTAGCAGATTAATAAAAGAATTTGCTACCAAGGACATGGGATCCCTAAGCTATTTTTTAGGCTTGGAAATTCATTAACATGCTAATGGTCTTTTTTTAAGTCAGGTTAACTATGCTCATGAATTTCTTCTTCACATATAATTAATGGACTGTAAACCATTAGGCAGTGTCATGGAAGTTGCTTAGCATTTCTTTAACACTAGTTCTGACTTTGATGATCTATCTCTTCATAGATCTTTTGTTAGGTCTCTTTAATACCTCACAATCACCAGACTCAACATTGCTCATGTTGTCACTACTATCAGTCAATTCATGCACATGCCATCTACTACTCACTTTTCAAGTTGTAAAACAAAATTTTCGCTGCATTAAAAGCACTATTTAGTTTGGTTTATCTCTGACATCGTTTTCTTCACCAAACTCTCTTTGTTTATTCAGATGTTAATTAGGTTTGTAAAAAAAAAAATTTCTACCAATCAAATTCCACCATGTGTTATTTTTAATTTATTTTTAACATGAAAGGATAAAATAAAATTGAAATAAATGACATGGAAAATAAATGAGCCTCCATATATTTCTTAGCTAATGAAAGATTGACACTTGGGATGAGATATTCAAGATATCTTGTTATAAATGCAAGATCTCGTCAATAAAGATCAACTAATAAAATCATGTCATGTGGCATTGGAAAAGAACCTGGAACCCCTACAAACTTCTATAAATAGAGGGCCTCATCTTAAAAAAAGAAGAAGGAATTCTTAGAGATACAATTTTCCTTTAAGACAAGCTCTTCAAGTAAGGAAGCTTTCTCTTCAAGAAAGGAAGCTCTCTCAAAAGTTCTCAAGCCTCTTTCATTTATGCTTGAAGTCTACAAAAAATAAAGCTATGTTGAATCAAGCTTAAATACCTCATAAAAGTTCTTCAACAATACTTTGAAGACAAATTAATTAAAGGCACTCTTCACAGGACCAACTCATTAAATCTTGCTTCGCAATACATGCTCAAATTCGCATTCTTGCAAAGCACAAATCTTGACTTGATTTTTCAAATAAATCAAGTCATCATATATCAAATCCAAGAAAAGAATCAAAAGATTGTCGTATTCTTTTTTAAAAAATACTTTAGATAGAGATCGTACCTGATCATTTATTTAATAAAATCATATATTTATAAACGTGTGCTTGTTTAATTTCAAGTGCTCAAAATTGTGCCTACAAGGTTGGCTGCCCTAACACAAGAAAATCTATTTCTGGTTATGCAATTTATTTTAGAGATAATCTTGTGTCCTAGGGTTCTAACAAACAACCAACAATATCCCAATCAAGTTGTGAATCAAAATATCATGCTATGGATCTTAATTGCTGCAGCCAATGTTAAATTGTTCATTAATCTTCTTCAAGATCTTAGAGTATTTCTATCCTTACCTCTTATCTTGCTTTGTAATAATAAAAGTTTAATTTTTCTTGTTGTCAATCATATCACACACAAACATTCTAAACACTTTGATTTAGATTACCATTTTGTCAAAGAATAGGTGGCTTAAGGAAAACTACAAGTTTGTTATGTTCCAACTCATCTTTAAATTGTAGATATGTTCACAAAAAGTTTTGATCAATCCCCCTTCCTTTTTCATTGTTCCAAGCTACACGTTCAATACTCTCAAATTAAGGCAAAATCAACAAAGTCATTATTAGCTGCTATTTGGAACAACTAGATAGCTAGATATTTAAATATGTATTTAATTCAAACGTGTTTTACTTAATTTTTAAATCTACAACTTTAGTATTTATACATATTACAACATCACAACAAAGGTTGCGAAGGTGATTTCAAAATCTCCTTACGTCTCCATGCATGTATACCAAATGACTTCTGTTACGTTATTAATTTTTCATCCTGCCTCTTTGTATCCTCGTAAAGTTTGATTGAATTCTATATGCATTGAAAAAATGGAATGATAATTGGACAGAGTATGTTGTTGCAATATCAAAATTAAAAACTAACATATGCTTGAATTATGAGAACTATTGTTTTGGCGGACAAATTCTATGAAAAGCTGGAAGCCTGTAACTAGTTTATAGTTGGCATATGATATGTTTACTCCCTATAAGTTTCTCTCTCAAGTTTTTTGTTTTTTGGTAGAATATCTCTCAAGTTAACAACATGACAAGCAGATTTTCTGTTCACTAGTTCCATTGGATAGAGTACACGATTGCATATTATATGAGCCGTACGTACCAATCTTGGTGTTGAGATTTATATATATATATAAACCTAACGACGACTTTCAACTACCAAAACATCCATACAAGAGAGACTGAATCATATATAGTGAAAATAAGGGAGCATAAAATATGTGTACCATTATCATCCTTATCGCTTTGCATAATGACGTGCAAATCGCTCTCCCAAATGCTGGGCATGGTCACTTTCTGCTTCAAGAAAGCGCACCACCTTGATAGGAACCGTTCACAAAAGTACTTGAACGCGTTAGAAAGATTGGTAATACATCGAGAAACAGAATATATATATATATAATCGAAACATGTAATGTGTGGATAGAGAAAGGAGGTGCATGAACTGTATGTACAGCATGTTTTACTGTGAAGCAAAGCAACATCCTGGTAAAGATGTTTCCATGAATACCTCAAACACTCAATAGTTCATAAACATTCCTGCTCGAACATTTTTCAGAGCAACTAAATTTGAAGAATCAAAGTCCAAATACCTCGCCCATCGATGGTCGCATTTCAGGGCTTCTTTGCACACACAAGTAAGCTGTTTTAGCCATGAGGTACAATTCATATGTATCATATGTATCTCCAATACGAGGGTCAATGAGTTCATGTAGTGCAAGGCGCTCAATCAGTGGCTTTGCCTAAATTCATCATACAAAGAATAGACACAAGTCAGACGAAAAAAGTAAAAGGTGATATAGCATACATGTATTGGAATTGGATAGAAGTTGAAACAAAAAGGAAGAAAACTTAATCATCATTTCCAGAAGCAACAGAAACAAACCACTGACGTACCCACTGTCTAATGGATTGTTTTCCTTCCTCCCTTTTCTCATCAACTACTTTGCGCCCTGATATTAGTTGCAAGAGAACAACGCCAAATGCATAGACATCTGTTCTTACAGAAACTATACCATTCTCTGCGTACTCTGGAGCAAGGTATCTACGAGAACCAAAAGCTGGCTTGACATTGTTTAAATGGTATAATTAGGCATAAAATATGCCCATCAAGAGTAAAATGTGCAGTTCTGAAGATAGGTAAGAGTACAGAAGATCTACCCAAGTGTGCCAAGCACCCTTGTCTGCTCAGGGTCATCGCCAGTTTTCCATCTTGCAAGGCCAAAATCTCCAAGCTGTGTAGACAAAATCATTTCATTAACTACCCCAAGCCAAACCTTTGACTCCATCTATAAACTGTATTCAAATCAATAAAACAAACTCAAAGATCTCTATCATCAATGCATTTTTCATACATCCCCTCCACCTCCTTCTGAGTTAATATCTTAAAAAAGAGCACATAAAATCTCATAATTTTGTAAAATATAACATAGTACATACACAGATGACCTTCTCCAGCACAGTTATGTTCATGAAACTGAGAAAAATATCAGCTTTCCAATGACAGGACACACAAGTTTGTCCAATTTGAAATGGATTAAGGTTATGGAACATATATTACTAGTTAATTGAACCATTGACAGGATCACATGTCACTCCACATGTAAGACTGCAACCAATGGAACACTGAGAAAAGCTATAGTGCAGTGAAGTAACAGCCAGGAGTACAGGCAAAATTAGACATAAAATCTACCAATACCACTGTCAATGACAAACGGATAAGTTCCTTCTGTATTCACCCTAAATTAACATTTTACATGAAGTGTTTTTTTCTATTTCTCTTTTTACATGCATCCATATGCTCTATAAACAAGATATATGAAGACTCATATTTGGAGGAAAACGGCAAGAACTATAAACATAGATAATAGGATGTGGCATAGAATGTCACCATTGGAACAAAGTCATGTGTGAGAAGTATATTGCATGGTCGCATGTCTCGATGTATGATAGGACCGCCACGACACTCTTCATGCAGAAAACGCAACCCTTTAGCAGTTCCAATGGCAATAGCAAGTCTTTGGTGCCACTCAAGCATATTTTCAGTTTTATCTATAAAAACGATACAAGTAGTAAGTTTATGCTTAGATCAGTATTGTGAAGAAGAAAAGTCATTCGAAGAACTAATAAAGATTGAAATGAATGATTTTGGGCTTCTATGATCAATAATGACTCACCAAATAAATGCCAATGTAAGGACTTGTTGCAAATATACTCGTAAACCAAAATGTTAAGGTTCTCCTTGCAGCAAAAACCCAATAGCATTACAATGTTCTTGTGACGGGCAAAATTTAACACATATACCTCAGATTGAAATTCTGTAAATCCTTGCGTGCTTGCTTCTTTGCGTACCTTTGCTGCAATTTGCTGCCCATCTTGTAGTTTACCTTTATATACATGGCCATAACCTCCTTCTCCTAGCAAGTTATCCTTCGAAAAATCATCTGTGGCCAACTGAATCTCAGAAAAATTGAATCTCATGGAATCCTTGATATACAGTTCAGTCCTTGCCCCACAGCCAGAACAAAGAATCGGCGCTTCTGAGGCTTTATATCGTGAGACATTTTTCAGGTGCCTTTGGATAGTTCTATTAGAAGCAGATGGAGCTGAAAGGCATTATAACAAGAATCATTATATATTTTTCTGAACTAACTATGAATTAAAGCACACTTGTGTCAATAGGCAGCCCTAACTACCAATACTTCCTTAGGAATGGGGAAAAGTAAACTATCTATCAAGCATCACAAATATTTTCCCGGTCGCTGCCTATACTTCTCACCTCTGCAGATGCATGAGCTATGACCGAGTGAACACAGACATCATACAAATTGTTGCTGCAATAGCTGCGTGGATATTAACTTTTTTGGAATAACATAAGTTAGTTCCACTCCAGTAACTAACATATTAAACTTAACACAGCCCCTTCAAATGAAACTGAATGATTTTTCTGTTTGTTGCAAGAAGTTCGGTTTGATCTGGTATTTCTAGTCTACCCAAATAATTGTGGTTCCATACATTTGTCTCATATTTTCAAACTAGTGATCATATTTTGTTACTTATTCACCATTAGAATCAATATCCAAGCACCATTCTTGTTTGTTTCTAGTGAACAGGTTTGATTTCAAGATGTTTCAGAAAGCACACTGCCTGGCTGTCCAGTTCATTTGGGGAGGCAGAAACAATGAAGGATCTATTAAAAACAGATCACAGCCTTGGGCATGCTACACATATTAAACACAACACAAAAAAAAAATACCTCTAAAGCATTCGCTCTCTCTATCAATTTTCTGAGATATCGGGGAGCTTCTTTGTTACTCTAGTGACATCATTGTGGCAATGATTTATGAGAGATATTTTAATTGCTATCACCTTTGTTTCAAATGAGATCAATGCAATCATAAATTAGTATAAGAATATATTAGAGATAAACCTGTCAAAGAACCAATGCAACGGCTCTAGGATATAATTTATATTCTTAGTTAATGAAGATCCATTCACAAATAGTTACTAAATGAAAGATCTAAATCTAACACCAAGTAGAAATCATGAAAAGTCCAAAGTGCATGCATTAACATTCCTAGACGAAGAATAATAGAAAACTACTGTACAAAAGAAGAGTTATGAAGCATATCAGATTTCTAAGATGGGGACAGCATTGCATGGCATAAAAAATGGTTGCATTTTACATTGAAGGCACAAGGTGCAGACATGGATTCAAAATGTTTAGTCAAGTATGAGAGTGAAAAATTAATTGGCGTGCTAACCTGATTTTTCTGGTTTAGCAGAAGAACCAAAATCAAGAGAATTTTTGTGCTCATGTGATCTATATGAAGAAGAAGGTAGCAAGCTGGCCGGCATATCGGAGCTTTCAAGTGAATTGAAAAATGATGAAAAGCTTCCGCTAGAGATTACTGACTGCTTGTGGCTTTCGTTGGTTGGAGAATTCAAAACTGGAACGGGTTTGGAGATGGAATAGAACAACTTTTGCTCTAAAGCATCTGTTTCAGCTGTAGTGTGAGGTTTCTCAATTACCACCGATAAGTTATCTTGAATCAGTGCAACCTTGCAGGGAATCTGTTTAAGGTAAAACCTCAACTCTTTTCTAAGATGCCTGTCCAGGTACGTATGCAAGTTACTACTGAAGTCAATAGGAAAAAGAAAAAGAAAAAATAGAATAATTCAAGCAACTGATAATAGCATACATCTATGGTGTGAAAATTATACATAAACATCGAGAAATTTGTTGGAAAATGATGAAGAAATAAAAAGTGAAGTGAATTTCCTAGAACATGAGTTCAAGGAAAATATCTGTTGATGTCATTTATTGCTTCTGTTTGAAAAGTTTGTGACTAAAGTTGAAGTGATTATTGTAAGTTATAATATAACCGCAGAGTTTGGTATAAGAATTTTTTTTTTTTTTAAAAAAAAACTTTCAATTCCTATATCGTTAATTGTACGGCAAAGCACGAGGGAATTAAAACAGGAAAACACTGGAGAATTAGGCATTAAGAGCTGAACGCAACAGTGAAAGAGAATAACTACCTGTCAAGCACAACCCATGTTGCATTACACGCTACAGCTTCTTGCACAACAACCTGCCTTGTGGGAGTCCCAGCAGAAATTTTAACTTCGATGCTGACCTGTTTGAGGAGGGAAAACAAGTATTCATCCCTTGAAATGAGGAAAATAAGAATTGAAACTGAGTGCCTCTCCATAAGGAAATCGATCCTAATATCAGGAACGCTTACAAATACATACATAAGAATAACTGAGTGAAGCCCTAATAGGTCCTCCGCATAGTAAAGATGCAGTTTATGTAACTTTATGGTTGATAACGATGCAATAAGCATGAAACTCAAGATATAGAAAATTTGTTGAAAGCATTGATAGCGCTCTTATAAGGAGAATCACGGATCGCTCCTTTATAAATTAACATCATATCTATGCTAAAGATAAAAGAACATGTATTAATTACCCCTTCATCTTCACAAACTTCAGCACTTTGCAGGAGCATGTTGACATACGCATCAAGTTTCTTTGTGATTTCCTCTTCTATATGCCGTTTGCTTGCTCCAGCAAAAGAATCAGGACATACTTTGAGTTGATAACCCACTATGCCAACACAAAATGGAAAAAAAAAAGGAAGGTAAATCAAAATAAAATCCGTTCTCCCTTCTCATAATAGCAAAAGATTTTGCAAACAACAGCAGCATTCTGCCAGGCATTTTTCTATTATGAATAACGCAATACCAGAGAAAGGAACTGCTAGCTATATGAAAACCTTTCCCATTTCAGTAAAGTAAACCTCATTTACAAACAGTGAAAGGAATTGAAAAGCCAATGAGTAATATAACACCAACCAAGACAGAAAATCAAACACTTACATGGATGAAGCACTCTATGAAGAACTCCATGAACAACAAGGGTATCACCTCCACGAAGAATGTCACCTCTCATTCTCACTGCATCAATAGTGAGCTTAAGCTCGTGGACTCCACGATCCTTAGTAGCATCATAAGCTATCACAACATGAGAGGGCGAAAGAGGACTCTCCATGTATAGAAAAAACCAAGTTAAACTCCCAAGTTGAATTTTAAACCTCACCCAGTATTTAAGGCACTTAATGTGTATGGCCTTGAAAGACTGGTGTAATAAAAGGGTTCGTCAAAAAAATGTCAAAAGACATGGTTTTGACATGGAGATTAAGATTGGTGACCCAATGATGTTTTGTTATGTTTCTGAGAGTTTGTGATCTGCGAGAAACTGTTTGTGCTTGGTTCATCGGAGAATCGAAAAGATTCCTGGGAATATTCCATAAAAATGCTTCGGATATCCAAAAATGCGCGGGAGATGTGTAATTTTGCCGTCGAAGACAGTTACAAAGAGAAGATTGCGAGGTAGTGAAAGACAAAAACTTGTTTCATTTGCTTTGTCAACACTCGGTCTTTCTCCTTGGTTTCTCCGAATTCTCTGTTTTTTTTTTTTTAATTCTGACCGCTATACATGGTCTTCTAATTATGGGATTTTATTTTTCTTTTTTTTCTTCTTTAAATTTCATTTCGAGGCCATTGGAGCTTGGAGGACCTCCGGGTACAAATTCAAGGGGAGTATGCTGATTTGCACTTAGCGTATTTTAGGGCTGAGATGTGTTGACAAGATAAATGTTGACATTATCTTTATATAGAAATAGATAATCAGTACATATTATTTTCCTATTTTAGTTCCTATATTGTAGCTGATTTTCCTGTAATGTAGTTCCCATTCCTAACTCAT
>Ga0325405_1000665_pt1 | contig 33460 bp, 21 predicted proteins | sample PopdelMetagenome_21_FD_205663 | JGI IMG/M metagenome (GOLD analysis project Ga0325405, IMG submission 205663) | Populus deltoides microbial communities from Bellville, Georgia, United States - Xylem-Control-R2 | ecosystem: Host-associated > Plants > Phyllosphere > Stem > Wood/Secondary xylem... | reverse complement strand
AATAATAATAATAATAATAATAATAATAATAATTTAAAATATGAATTGAGACATGATACTAACAGAAGCAACTAAAACACCCAACTTTTTGTAATAAAAAACAGAACTGTTTAAAGATCTTTCATGTCGGAAGACTAATTCAAGACATTTGCAGCTTCAGCGGAAGAAAAAAAACATGTGAACCACTGAATAAGTAAGAAACTTACCTTAATCAAGTTCAAAATAATAATGGGATTTCCATATCTCTTTGCAAGATTTTCAAAATGAAGTCTTGTTGCTTCATAATTTTGGTCCTTCTTTGACACTATAAAAGACAAGAAATCATGTGAAAATCAAAAAATGCAAAGCACCCCCATGAATGCCACAAGATCAAGGACATACATATAATATCAGGTTTAATATTCAAACGTGAGGTTTCCTGTGACCAAAATAGTGGGATGGAACCACGGTTCTGGACAACTGAACTTATTTGCATGGGAAATCCTTCGGGAACATCCTCAAAAACAATCTGCTCCGTCTCAACATCATTAGCCACTCTGCCCTTCTCATTTACCCCACGTTTCAAATACCTAAATAGAGAAGCACCAGTGAGAGGCGTACCGATGTGAAAATGAAAATTAATAAAGCAAAACAACGTAATAGACATCATCAACTCAAGCAGCAGATGGTCAAACAATATCCAATATTATCATTTTTATGGAGAAACATCGCAATCGACCCCAACTAGTTTGGGATTGACTTCTTGTTTTTCCTGCTGTTGTGTCATACATTCAGAGAAACATCATAGCCACATAAGCCGGGTTGAGTTTATCATTTTACTGAAAATTAGGGCATAAGGATTTGAAATGCATTTAAAATACATGGTGGCTGAGAACAATGGTTTCTTGGTAACCACTGAAACAGAATCGCCCATAATCTTCAAATAATAGTCAAAATATATATTTCAAAAATGCTGACAAAAAAAAAGTGACAACTAGCTTAATTTATTGTTAAAGAAGATATTCTATTAAAAAATCAAAACCGAGCTAGTAGATTCTTCATCAACAAAGAGGTGTTTTGTTCTAGGAATAAATGTCCATGATATATTCTTATTTAAGAATTTCAATTTGGAGTTACAGGTAAAATTCTGTACGTAGAGGCAGAGTAATGGTTTTGGCAATATCCTGCATCATGGATTGTTTCATTTAGTAATTATGTCATGTATAGTTACTTTTCTAATTATAAGTCATTGGTCCATTTGGAATTTCAAGTTTATTAAGGATGCACAATATTATTATGTAGGAATCCTGGTCTTTTAGGAATTATGGTGTAGTTATAAGCTTTTCCATTTTGATATCTTTAGCTTATTTTGCATATTACTACAAGGAAAAAAGCTTACTTTGCAACATAAGGTAATCAATTTCATTAGTTATCAGTTACGGAACAAAATAGACATTTCTAAAGTCATGTTCTAGGCTTGGTGCTTAGGGTTTTCCTCTCTCTCATTCTTCTCTCTTTCTTATTCTTCTTATTCTTGTTCTTTTAGCAAGGGTCATCATATAGGAAGCCATTAGAATATTTAGCAAGAACCTTAAGATTCCCATGCTAAGCACAAAGAAACTTGGGAGGAAAAAAAAAAAAACACAGGCATGCTACTTTACCTAGTACCAGCATAATGACGTGAACGTCTTGCAATTAGGGTAAGTTTGAACTCCCGCCCGGATACAGAAAGTTTGGCCTACATTTATATAGCATGAAGCCAACAGTGAAATAAACGTCATAATTCAAGTACACCTACTCACAAAATAAGCATTGCTTGGACAGCTATACATCTGAAAGAGGAAAAATAATTCACATTCTAAGCAACTTGTCTACCATCCATTATTCACCTGTTTAAAGAATCCATACACTAAAGCAACTGTCCACAGAGTATTTTGAAGGTGATTTCGGATGCCACGAGTCAAGAACTCATTCCAGACAAACATTGTTTCATATGGGACCTGGACTGTCCTGGTATCACACAAGTTCTTTTGAAGACTACGCATAACATGGTATGAGTAGCTAAAAAAGAAGTCCTTTGTTAGGTCCACTGTGCATAGAAGCTTCTTGTACCTATGTCATCAAAGAAATAAAGACAATCAAACTTTACAACAAAACCCTCAGAAATTTAGTGCTCAAACTCTTGCTACAAAAGGAAAGAACACATGAGAAAGAAAGTGAGCTATGGAAAGACCAGAACATCATTTTCCAATAAACCTGTAGTTGATTATTTCACTATGAATAACTAAAAGGTTAGAGTAAAAGAATGAGAAGCAAGGGCATAAGTTTCTCACCCTAAATAACCCCACTTGCGCAGCACCAATAAATACAGAAAAAGAAGAAAAGACAAACAATTAATGTGCGATAAGGACAGCTGAAATTTCTATTCTTGCAAGCCAAATAGTGTTCATCAGAGACAAGTGCTAATTATTCTTTTGAATTCATGAAAATAACACAAAAAATTTGTAAGCACATTTTTTTCCTAAAAAATGGAATTTTATTAGATTATGAAAGAGGTAAGTAGCAGGATGAAAAGATGAGAATCTCTCCCAACAGAAACAGGCAAGAAAAAAGGCTAAAACACCAAATTTCTCCAGTCTCTCTGCATATTCCCTTGGGAAAAACCTCCAAAAACTTATGTGGCAAAGCACCACAGGAAAGTGAAAGACTTGGTCCAAACCATCACAAAAGAGCACACTTATACAACACTCTGCCTCCATTTCCTTCTAGAACTGAACATTTTTCCTCCTTTTGATTCACCAAGACAAGCAAATCAGCTAGGAGCAGCTCTCCTAAGGTATTCCCAAAACTTAATGGAGATAGAGAAAATGCTAGCCTAAAGATTCCAAGAAACTGAACAGTGAAAGAAGAGGTGGTCTATGATTCACTATTATTTGCCACACTTAGTGCATCATGTATCAGGGGATGAGCTCGTAGTCATAAAGTGCAAAAGAACTGTCTGAAAATGAGTAGGATACAACAAATAATACAGCTTTTGGTTTATCATTCATGATTTCTCTAACATTTAAAATAAATGAGTAACGACATCTCATGAAGAATGGGCTAAAGACCTGTTCTCCTCCTTAGAATTGCTGATACTAGACTGTACAGTGGAATTTGGAAGTGGAATCATCTCACTCTTGCAGACTGCATATACGTTGTGACCACAGATTGCACCAATTTGTCTTCTTTTTGTTATAAGTAGCATGTAGTATGGTCCAAGAAATTTGATGAACCCTAAAACGAGAAGATCACTATGAGCATAGTAATATTGTAAAGAATCTCAAAGAGAGAAAAACAATGCAACTAAAATGAACATACCAACAATTCCATAACAAGTAGTGACAAATTTAAGCCCACCGGTAGCATTGTTTCCTTCATGTACCCGCCTCAACAGATCATAACATTCACTCTCCGTATACGTTGTAGAATCTTCACGAATATTTAACTCGCAAGGATCAAGTCGGTCAATCTTTAGCACTCTCCAATACATCCTAGTCTTGTCCCTTCCTACCATGTAAAATTTCTGCAGAAACAGGTAAAGAACAAATAACCAAATGGGTGCAAAACACAACATAAAATCAATGAGTACATTTGCTGAATAAATCAAGCCATGCTGCATCTACAATAGGGAAGAGGCTTTGACTTGGTTGCAATTTCAAATGCATAAACTCAAGCAGACATCCGAAAATAGTAACAAGCATAAGAGATTTAACACTTTGTATAGCATCTTAAACTGACAGCATATGATCATTCAATTCAATTCCAAAAGGAACAAAAACAAAAGGGTGTTAAAGTCAAATGCAGTCTACTTATAAGCGATCCAAAACAACCTAATTCGGCAATGAATTTGTGAATGTAAATTAAAGAGATCGCAAAAAAAAATACGTAAGAGAAAGAGTACCGATTGAGTCTTATAAAGCTTGAATTTCTGCATAGAAACCTGGTCAGGCCACGGCAGCAACTCTTCTTGCTCATCAGTTCTACTATTACTACTTATTGTCGGGGAGTAAGACGTTCCCTCATTCCCCGTCGACGACGCCATCACTCTCTCTCACACACACTCTAATTTCTCGAATTATTTTCTAGATCTATCTGTGTCTCCCTCCCCCGAGCCCCGGGCTCAGGGAGATTATCACAATAACATGCAACACAACATCAAATAAATTATTTAGTTATCAAAAGAAAGAATCGCAACATTTGCATACAATGGAGCTTGGTTGCTTCAAATACAACATCTCTTTCTAATTATAAATTATCGTACCTCTGCTCTTCTCTCTTTTTTCCTCTCTCTCCCCCTCCATTCACACATACAAAGATATACAGCTTGATTCTTGTGATCTTCGAATCAAGAATAACAGCGCAATTGCAGAGATCGAAGCATTAATTAATTAACAGCTATAATTAGGCGGATATGGTTAACAAAAGGAAGCAGCTTTATATTTATACATAGTAGGAAAGAAAAGGAGAAGATCAAGCTCAGAGACCAAAAAAACAACGAAGAATTTTGAGAACAAAAATAAATAAATAAAGTAAAAGGAAGGGGGGGAATTCTTGGCTTTTTTTTCTTTCTGTTTTTTTGTGTGCGCGCCGTTCTTACAAACACAGCTGCTAATTATTGATGACGGTAAAAATTTAAAAGGTTTGTTGTTGTTGTTGTTGGAGATTTTAAGATATCTTTTTTGTTATTTTTGGAAAAGAAATTCTTTTTTAATTTTTAAATTGAATTGATTTGATAAGAAATAAATTTTAAAAAATAATAAAAAAAATAATTTTAGTATATTTCAGATAAAAACCAACCACAACTGTGAATGGCTGCTACAACCACACGTTTTTAATTTTTTTTTTTTTTTAATTGGTTAATATGATGTGAACTTATCGAAGAAAGAAAGGGAGGCGCCGGGAGAGGGCGGTTGCAGCCACGAGGAATGCCTGGATGCCATGCCGGGCTGCTCCTCATAATTGATTAGGTCATTCAGTTTCTTCACGGTCCTCCCTCGAGGATCAAACTGACCAATACACGCAAATCAAGTACTTCTTTCCTTTTTATTTTTTATTTTTTATTATTTATTTATTTTTGGTTTGTATGGCCTCCTTATGATGTATGATTGGGAAGAGGGTATCATTTTCTCAATCAAGAGTGTTGCACGTGATCCCATGTGAACTTTAGAATAGGGGTCATGTGACCATTTATTGCTTGTGTCAACAAATCCCACGCCGTTTCGGGAGGAGAAACGTTTCGAACGCGTAGATCATGGTCTCCAACAACAACTACAAGAAAGCAGCAATCATGTGAAGTAAAAGTAAAGTAAGTGCTGCGTACAAATCCAAAGCCAGTGTTAATGAGAATGACGCCCGATGCAAGAACTACACACTATGCCCAAAATGATGCCCATGGAAATAATTAGATTTAATTAGATTTGCTCAAAAATTATATGATTATACTATACTTTTCAAATAACATCAGATATTTTTTATTTTTTATAGTAATGTTAGAGGTTTTAAATAGTAATGTTAACTATTATTTATAAGGAATGGTTGTTTTGATTAGAAGAAATATGTTTTTTCTCATTAATTTAAATCATTGAGGTTCTTATAAATATTTATTTTAATTGCCTTAAGCCTTAACTCAAAAGACCATATAAGAAAAAGGGTATTTTTCATCAAAACAAAGGTGTGAACAAAAATGAAAAATCATGATTAAAGAAATGCATTTTTCTCCCTAATTTAAATTATTGGATTTTTTCTAAATATTTATTTTAATCACCATATAATTCAATAAAAATAAATTCTAAAAAGGGCATTATAGCAGCATGCGAGTAAATTGACTAGTTTTTAGCTAAATATCATTTAACCCTTGAAAAAAATATTCAAATCTCAAGATTAAAAATTTCAAAAAATTCAAGATCCATGAATAAATTTTGATTTGTGCTCTAAACTTCAATTTGAATAGTGATGTTGATAATGTGTACCCATACCAGCACATGGTAGGCAACTAAAATCCTCTTATGGATTTTTTTTCCAAATTTAAAAATGTATTATCTCACTAGTATCACATGGTGAATTTTATCCTTTCTAAAAGACACATCTTAGGAGAAAGGTGCCTTTGTGCTTATAAGCATCTAAAATCATCGTCTCCTAACTTGTCGTGACGTGCATGACATCGAATAACAGGTTTTCCTCCTAGATCGAAAGATTTTGGTATTAATCATAAAATTATAATTTTAAAGGAGTCATCACCTAATATCATGATCACTAGAAAACCTAATGATCTGCGAGAGTCTAAATAAGAGTACTAATTGTGAAAGGAAAAAACACATCACCCCTAATGCACCCTACCTATGGTAAGCTACATTGTTGATTGATTGTTTTTCTAAACCATGTTAATATCTGTTGATTTATCTAAGGTTCAAGGCAGATCTTTCTTCGTAAAGAAGTCTTTGTCATTTTGGGTGAACTGAAAACATATCGTTTTAGGGCCTAAGTCTTAACATCGCACTTATTCCTATTTTGTGTTTTTAATATCCGAGGGTATACTTTATAGTGTAATGTTATACTCGTAAATAATAAAGTCCTTAACTAATCCATAATATTTATTGTTATTAATTCATTTAATTTAATACTTGGATTATACATTACATTGTAAAATTCATACTCCAAATATTAATTAAGCAAATTAGTTTTGTGGTATTTATGAAATTTTGCTCAAATCCTGATGGGTGATTATAAACTAGTTGCAATACCTATTTTTGTATTTTTAAAAACATGATAAAAATATAATTTTTATGTTTATAAAATATGCATGGAAAACTTTTAGAATTTGGTTGTATACACACAAACAAAAACATATTTTTGTATTTTTGAAATAAGGAAATTTTTGGATATTTGGATTTTTTTTTTGAAATTTTAGAGAAAACAGGTGTTTTTAATATTGTGCTAATATCTTACAATGTCAGTCTACAACCCGATATTAAGCAAAATTATTGAAAAAACACGTGAGAGACCCACAAATATTTTTAAAATGATCCCTGAGTTTTTAATAATTTTATGGAAATTATTTGGATTTGTTTGGCAAAAGCACAAAAAAAAAAGAAGAAAATAAACATTGCTGAAAAATCAGTAGGGTGTGTTTTCCAAACATGCTCTTAACTAAAAATCAGAAGCTTAAAAATTGTTTAATGCCTTGTTTGCAAACACGCCTTGAGAACACAAAAGGCATTTTTCTTTTTGATAAAATTTTTATTAGCCAAACATGCCCTTATTTTAGAAATGAACTTATCCCAACCACATGGGTTTTGCTTCTTAGCCCTAGACCCAAGCCCAGAAACATAGCCTAGAAAAAAAAACAAAGCAAATGAAAATCAAATAAGGGGTTTTCGCCGTAAATTCATGAAGAACACGTTGAAGAAACCCAGAAAACATGGATTCAATTTCAGACCATATTTCGTAAAACTAAAGGCACATTAACATGCACAAACATCATTCAAACAAGATTTTGAGGTTGGATTAACACAACAAACACCTAATCATCATGATTAACTCAATTATGTAAAAAATGATAGAACTGAAGATTCAAAACCATAATTTCAATGTTTTTAAACCATTAAAACCTTTAATTATTATCCAAAAGATTGTACGCATGTGTAAGAACCATCAATCGACCAAAGAGACATGGACAATAGGGACCCAAGGTAATGTTCAACAGATGAACACCAACCGAGAAACCCAGAAATGCATTAAAATAATAAAAAAAAAATACGTAAAGAGTCCAAAAAAACAATCTAAACTTAGTAACCAAAGCTTGAGCATGCTCAACATAATTTGCTTAAACCGTCTAAACAACAACAAACAAAAAACCAATGGTAAAATAACAAGCAAAACCATACACTAACAACAAGCTAAAAATGCATTTCCTTATGTATATACAATGTTCAATTGATTAGTTCCATTGTCCTGAGGCTCAAACAACATGCTTACAGCTAGTACAAACCCATCAAACTACCTTAAAATAGCATAATCCATATAAACATCAATACTTAACATACATTGTCATGACTTCAAAATTAATTAACTAAACATGCAAGCATGCAAAACAACATTGAACATTATCATATATTGATTAGTATTTAAAAGTGCATTTTTATCAATGTTTTATATCATCATTTTGCACTTTAAGTGTTAATAACTCCTTAACTAAAACATGTTTTATAATAACAAGTCTAATACCATAAGATACCTTTAATTTATGGTAAATGGTCATCTTAAATACAAGCCCACATAAATCAAAGGATTGATTGATGAGTTTAACTACTGAAATTGAGAAGACATCAACTCTTTGGTCGTGTCAAGTTTTTGGCGCCGTTGCCGGGAGGTAAATTCTTGTATAAATAATAATATTTATTTTATTTTCACTCTTCACTTTTCACTTTTCATTTTATCTAACTTTTGTTTCTTTTATTTTTCCCCGTTTTCTTTTCTTTCTTTTATTCTCTTCCTACATGTGCATGAGAGTTTGGTCACGTACATTAAGTGGTAGACTTTGTAGGGTATTCTCATCACTTTCAGAAAATATGATCGAAAAAGATAACCAGTCGCTTTATAATGAGAATAACCGTGTTAGAACACTTAGAGACCATGTGAATCCCACAAGAACAAATACACCCTCATGCATAGTTTTCCCCCCTGATGCATCTCATTTTAATTTTAAGTCAGACATTATTCAACTTTTACCTTCTTTTCATGGCTTAGATCTAGAAAATCCATACTTGCATTTGAGAGAATTTGAGGAGGTCTGTAACACCTATGATGACTTAAATTATAGCATGAACACCATCAGATTAAAGCTTTTTTCTTTTTCATTAAAAGATAAAGCTAAAACATGGCTATAAAATTTGAGACCGGATCCATTCGTGCTTGGGATGAAATACAACAACAATTTTTAAAGAAGTTTTTTCCATCTCACAGAACAAACTCTTTCAAAAGACAAATCATCACTTTCACTCAAAAATCAAGAGAAACATTTTACCAATGTTGGGATAGGTATCGAGACTTGCTTAATACTGGCCATCATCATGGTTTTGAAACATGGAGATTGGTTTCATATTTTTATGAAGGGTTAACACCTAGAGATAGGCAAATGGTGGAATTGATGTGCAATAGAACTTTTGAAGATAAAGACCCTAATGAAGCAATGGAGTACCTACACTTGTTAGCTGAAAATGCTCAAAATTGAGACATTACAGGCACTTATGAGGCACCAAGTAAAACTCAACCTCATACATCTAATGGAGGAATGCACAACCTTAGGGAAGATCATAATCTCCAAGCCAAGTTTGCATTTTTAACTAGAAAAGTCGAGGCACTAAAATTGACAAAGAGTGGTCAATTAAAATCTGTTCAAGACATTGTGTGTCAAATCTATGAAACCAATGACTGTCCAACTTTGCCTTCTTTCAAGGAATGCCTCCATGAATAAGGTCATGCTTTAAACAGTTTTCAAAGGCTCAATCATAACCCATACTCGCAAACATACAACCTTGGTTGGAAAAATCACCCAAATTTCAATTGGAAGAGTGATAACAATAATGCACAAACTTCACAGCCACCGTTTCAAGCACACCATAATTTCTAAAATTCTCATGGATATGCACCTCTTTATGCTCTACCTCTTAGAAGAAATCTTGAGAAAACATTGCATGCATTCATTGAAAAACATGAGATAATCAACACTCAACTTGCTCAAACCATGACAGATTTTAAAGATACTCTTGCAAAATTCACATTTGCTCTCAGTTTTCAGGAGAAAGGTAAGTTTCCATCTCAACCACAACAAAATCCCAAGGGGCAGTACAATGCAAATGCAAGTAGTTTAGGAAGCCAACACATGGATCAAGTCAAATCAGTCATCACTCTCCACAATGGTAAGGTTATTAAAAAACCCACTTTTGAACCTTGTGAGAAAGATGATGAGTCAATCTCTGAGGGTAAGGAAGGGGTTGAATCTGAACATTGTAAAGAAAAGATCGATTCCCCGCCAGCACTTCCATTTTCTCATGCCATGACCAAACAAAGGAAAGTCAATCACAACTCTGAAATCTTTGAAACTTTCAAACAGGTAAGGATCAATATATCTTTATTGGATGCTATTAAACAGGTACCTCCTTATACTAACTTTTTGAAAGATCTATGCACTGTGAAGACGAAACTGAATGTGAAAAAAAAAAGCATTTTTAGCTGAACAAGTAAGTGTTATTCTTCAAAACAATAATTCTTTAAAATATAAAGACCCTGATTGTCCTATAATTTCATGCTTTATTGGAAAACATAAAATTAAAAAAGTTTTACTTGATCTTAGAGCTATTGTGAATTTACTTTCATATTCAGTTTTTCAAAGTCTCAATCTAGGTGAGTTAAAACCAACTTCTGTAACTCTCTTACTTGCTGATAGATCTGTAAAAGTGCCTACATGAATAGTTTAGGATGTGTTAGTACAAGTTGATAAATTCATTTATCCTATGGATTTTATTGTCTTGGAGACACAACCTATTAAAGCATGTAATTCATTTCCTGTTATTTTAGGACGTCTGTTTCTTACAACTTATAATGCATTGATTAATTATAGGAATGGACTGATGAAGCTATCATTTGGAAATATGACATTAGAGATGAATATTTTTAACATTTGCAAGCAACTTGGAGATGATAATGATTTACAGGAAGTAGATCTTATTGAAGAATTAGTTTATGATCAATTTGAATCAACCTTGAGTAAAACTGAGTTTGATGAATCTGAAGAATTGCAAATGATTTATTTTCAGGAAGAAATCAATGACAAGAAAGGCACTGAAAATGTTGTCGCGGATCATGTGTCAAGATTGACAACAGATTCGAGATCTGACATCATACCAATCGATGATTACTTTCCTGACGAATACTTACTTTCTCTTAGTCCAATGCCTTGGTTTGGTAATTTTGACAATTTTCTTGCTTCAAGATATTTGCCAGCTCACTGGAGTATCGAAGACAAAGGAAAGTTTTTGAACCAAGTGAAGAACTTTTATTGGGATGACCCTTACTTATTCGAATATTGTCCTAATCAAATATTTCAAAGATGCATTCCTGACAACGAGGTAAGTAGTGTCATTAAATTTTGTTATTCTGAGGTATGTGGGGGTCATTTCTCATCAAGAAAAACAATTGCAAAAATCTTACAAAGTGGATTTTACTGGCCCACCATGTTCAAGGACACACATGCATTCTGTAAAACTTGTGAAAATTGTCAAAAAGTTAATACTAGTAAAAAAGTTTTGCTTTATAATTCTCGACTCCATTTATTTCCTGGAAAGCTAAGATCAAGATGGAGCGGTCCTTTTATTGTGAAACATGTGTATCCTTATGGGGCTTTTGATATTGAGAATCCAAAGAATGATAATGTTTTTAAGGTAAATGGACATCGTTTGAAAGCTTACTTTGATAATTTTCCTAGTGAAAATAAATCCATTGGTTTGAATGATCTTGTATATAAAGGTTGATTATTTTGTTTTTCTCACATTGTTTTTGCGTTTCTTTTTGGTGTGAATTTTGTTTTGCTAGTCTCTCTTACCCCGGTCAAATGACAAATAACGGTACTTCATGACTCTTAAGTCGGTTCTTTCAGTTTCCCATAATAACTAATATTTGTGTATATGTTTGTGCAATTCTTTGCTTTTTCTCCTTTCTTTGCATCTTTTTTCCACTTCTCATTTAAAAAATAGACACCACTCTCGAAAAATTGAAAAAGTATTTTCCCACTTTGCCTCAAAATACGATTGCAAAAATTTGCCATGCTAGGTGTGCAAGATTGAGGTTGTTAATGAATCATGGAATTCCTAAAGATATTCGCTGGCTAATTGAAGCAAAGGTCCGATTATTAAGTGAGTCCTCCAATTCTTTCATTTCATACATGCCTGGAACAGGTAAAAGCACTTTTGCAAAGAAACGTCGTGCAAAACAACTGAAAGTCTGTCACAGATGTGCTAGATGGACTTGTAATGCAACATGTCGTTCTTTAGGAATGGTATTTGTAAACCATGAAGATAAAATACAATTCATTAAGGATGGCCTGAGTAAGCGGTCTTTAGATAATCTTCTATTAACTCTTGAGACGCATCCTAGTAGAGATGTGCATCGTGCAATTTATGATTTATGGCCACAATTCCATAAAGAACATGCTCGATATAGTCTTGGAAATCTGACTAAAAAAGACCATGTTTGCTAGTTTTTAAGAAAACTAGATGGGAAGTCTATCCACAACCCATAGAGGGCGTTTAAGCCGTTCTTGGACGTAAAACCAAGGGAATATGTGAGCCACAATCACAACTACCTGTACATACACATGCCTTTTCAAAATAAATAAATAAATAAATAAAGAGAGTGAGACTCCAACTGACCTACATATAGGTGGTATGATTGCATTTTCAATTTCTCATCTATAAAATCTTCTCTTTCTTCTATTCATTTCTACTCAACCCATACATTCAACAGATATAGAAGTGTGTAGAAATGGCAGGTTCCTCAAGTCATCACATAAGAAATATTTATGTTTTCGGTGGATCCAATCCTAGGAAAGAAAAGGAGTTTTTAGAATCAGTAAATTATCTTAGTCAGGTAGCTGAGAGAAAGATTCATTTAGTGTATTGGAGAGGCAGCCTTGGGTTAATGGGGGGTGTGTTAATAGTTGCATTTTTATGAGGTAGTCAAGTTTTAAGGGTCATCCCCAAAGCTTTAGCAAAATGGGACATCATTGGAAAAATAATTGGAGAGGAACTATAGGTCTCCAGAATGTCTGATCGAATGAATGCAATGTTTAATCATGCTGATGCCTTCATTGCTTTACCAGGTGGTTTGGGAACATTGGAAGAGATCTTTCATATTTCCTCTTAGGCCCAATTGCACATTCACTATAAACCTATAGGTTTGTTAAATATTAATGGGTTTTTATGATAATTTATTGTCTTTTCTTGATCAAGCTGTGGAATTGGAATTTCTAACATCTTCGGCACGACAAATCATAATCTCTACTGCTATTGCTGAACAATTGATTAACCAACTATAATTTTTCATACCTGTACTTGATCCCTCCATAAGTCGCATAAATTGGTCAACTATAGAAAGCCGTAAAAAAACTTAGATTGGATTTAAGCCTTCATTTGTGAAACCTTGTGTCCTTTGGTTTTATTAATGGCATTTTATTTTGTTTTGTTATTTCTTATATTTGTTTAAGTGTGTTTCAGGTTTATTAGTGTTCGTTGTTTCAGGTGATGTTTTCTATACTCTATCTTTCTACGTTAGGACATTGAGGACAATGTCTCGTTTTGGTTGGGGGGAGAGGGTAGTAGTTGACATAAAAAAAAACTAACTAACTAACTGCTTTTGTTTTTAATAAAACCATTTGACAAAACTGTTATTACTAGGATGGCAGAGTAGGGGAGAATTTTATTGACTCTTGAGACGTATTTTAGTTAACATTTTCCAATGATTATTTGCAATATTCATAACAAGGTCTATCACATACTTCTTGAAATATTCAGGATTACAAACTCTCGCATTGTTATCACTTGATTATGCTCATATACTCATTTGACAAGTATTCTTAAACTTTCATTTTCACACACATTTTAACATATGATTGTGGGTCGCACATTGGATTATTACATTATTTATATTCTTTTGTTAAAGGTAACAACTAGGGGATAGTATATAATTTGTTTTTTTTATAAAAAAACAAATTGATAATATTGATGATAATAAAAATATAGATAAGTTTGGTTTCGTAGCCTCCCTAACGCAATTAAACCCGAAGGGGTGTTTTAACACTTAATACCCTAAAGTCAACTGACTTGGGAGCTATTGGCCCAAAGCTTGTTACATGGGTTAAGGAGAACAGCTTAAGGGAATCAAACATTACACTATCTATGTATCAATATCTGCAACCCGAGTTACTAAGCTTGTAAGGGTGTCTCAACACCTAATGCCGTAAGACCAACTGGTTTGGGAGTCATTAGTCGAAAGCTCGTTACATGGGTTAAAGATGCATTGTGTTTTAAGTTATATGTATATATATTAAAAAAAAAGATAATAATCCCAACTCAAGGAAGTTACCTTAAACATTAGAACAAAATATTGTTTTCTTCCAATAAAAGCCTCATCATCTATGTTTTCATAAATTGAGCACATAAATAGGGAGGTTTATTAATATTTTGTTTAAGAGGTATTGAGCAGATATATAAATTTAATGAGAGTTTGTTTATCTGAATATATTAATGGAAGTTGAATGATGAATGTCTTGCTTTGTGGAACTTGCAAATTGTTTTAACGCTTTAATTATTAGGGACTAGTAATAAGCTGGTTGAGGGGTGTGATTAGTATTTAAAAGCGTATTTTTATCAATGTTTTATATAATCATTTTGCACTTGAAGTATCAATAACTCCTTAACTAAAGCATGTTTTATAATAACAAGTCTGATACTATAAAATACCTTTAATTTATGGTAAATATTCATCTTAAATGCAGGCTTATCACATAAATCAAATGATTGATTGATGAGTTTAACTACTGAAATTGAGAAGACATCAAGTCTTTGGTCGTATCATATATCATACCATTATCACATTCTAACACATTAAAACAAAGCAATCTAACAAAACTTGAGCATATATAAACTATCTTCAAAGCATACTTAAATATTTTTTTAAAAAAATCATGGCTTTTAAACTAGCAAATGACTTCAAATAAAGCTTAAACACATATTTGAATAATAATTTAAAAGATAAAATGGGGGGGGGTTTGCTCATTGAGCTACACCTTCTCATTAAAGTTTGAGGAATAACTCGTCCTACAAATTTGTTTCTTGGCTAGGGATTTCTGAACCAACTTTGAACTTGTAAGGGTGACTTACTAAATGTTTCATGTTGTTTTTCTTGGCTGGTTAATGGTTTGGTTAAGGTTTTTCAAGTTTTGTAGTGTAATAGTGTGTAGTTTCCAAGTTTTCCCCTCTTTCATAACCTTTAGCTTGGGTTTTTAAAAGGCAATAAGGATCATCCAAAGGCCATAAGCTGGACAATCCTCACCCTTTAATGTCAAAGACTGAATCTCAATCATCTATTGAGGCTAAGAATTATCCTTTGTAGTGTTTGATAACTGACAAGGGAGTACTCTAGTTGTTTTTTATGGTTGCTGGCAAACATGATTGATTAGGGTGAGGGTTTTGGCCTCTTATAGCAACGCCTTTAGGGTTGTAAAAGAGCCTTTGTTTTGTTTGGGTAGGAGTACATTGTTAGGGCATGAGAGGTGTGTTTCTTGTCTAGTGTAGGGGAGAGATGAGGGAGATTTTAGGCTTGGACGATGGCAACAGAACCATGTCCTCTCAAGGTGTCTTGGGAGAAAAAGATTAATAGTGGTGACACGACGAGTTGTCTAGCCCTATTATTATTATTTTTTGTTCTAGACTAAATAAAACAACGTCATTTTGACCAAAACAAACCGTTTTCGTCAAAATACACTGTTTTATTTAAATGAAACGATGTTGTTCTAATAACCCTAGATTAATTAGGGTTTTAATTTTCCTTTTTAATTTTAGCTCTTAATCTTTTGAATTTGTTCAATTAAACCATCAATTGAGTTTGATTAGGAATCAATTCAATTTTACCCCTGTGAAGTTTCAATAGGACACTTAGATTTTAACGTGTTTTTGAACTTGATCATTGGCCTTGGATAGTTTCAATTTTATCCTCGATCAACCTTTAAAATTCTAATTTCTTCAATCACACCCCTATTGTTAGCTAAATTTGGTCCCTGAATATGCATGCTTTTTGCAAATATGTCCTTGATCTTGAATTTCTTTAATTTGACCTTTAAATAACTCCCAAACTTTGATTTTCTTGCAATTTTACCACTAATTTCATCTAATTAAGTTTGTAAAAATTAAATATGATCCTCCAAAATTTCAATCTTCTTGATTAAGCCTGAATTAGGCTTCGAAATTTAATTTTCACCAATTAAGTCCTTAATAAAATTAATTTTACCTATTAAAAGTCTAATTAAATCCTTGCACTCAATTAATTCTTTTAATTTTGCATAAATTAATTTTTAAACTTAATTAGATATTTAATTGGGCCTATAATTAAATCAAATTAACCTATTAAAAGTTTAATTAAGTTCTCTGACTTAAGTTTTATGTAACTTCATCTGATATTCACTTAAGTTAACATGGAATTTGCATTATTCTTCATATTCAGGTCCTTTAATGGTGAAATTGAGCCTTCAATCCCTCTTTAACCTGTCTTTTCCAATCAAGTTGGTAATCCTTTTTCATTTTTTTATTATATATTAAAGAAAAAAGATGATTTTAGGGAAAAACCCAAAATTAGGTTATGAGGCGAGAGGCTTGGGTAGTAACACATGACTGACATTCCTATAAATAACTCCAATGATGATGTGTGCCCACACTCGCACATGGTAGCCCTCCAAGTGGTATTGTCTTATTAGAAACACATAATAGGTTTTATTCTTTTTAAAATACACCTCTCAGGGAGAGAGGCTCCTTTTCGTGCTTATAAGCGACTAAGGCCCTTGTCTCCCAGCTAATGTGGGATAGTGGCATCATCATAACTCTTAAGGTGAGGAGTTTGGTTAGTCACACATTACTGACGTTCTTATAGACAACACCAATGATGATGTGTGCCCCCAACCGCACAAGGTAGCCCCTAAAGAGGTATTGTCCCACTGGAACTATAAAACCCTAGATAAATTCCATAAAATTACTAAGTGAAATATTATGTTGAGTGAGTAAATTGAGTATTGTAATTAAAAAGTTGACTTTAGGTTTTGGGAATTTGAAATAAAATACCCATGTGTTGATTTAAAAGTAAAAGTATGAAAATGTAGGGAAAATTAAAAAAAGCAAAGAAATGCAAATAAATATCAAATGGAAGAGATAAAAAGGGAAAGTGGTGTTCTAGGATATAATTAAAGGAAATTTGATGTAGTTTGTTTAAATTCGGTATTGAAAATGTGTTTGAATCTGGAAAATATGACCTAGAGAACATATAAGGTATAAAGTAGACCTATAGCTTGAAAATTGATAAATTAGTGGTATATATAAAGAATATTCATGAATTTAGGGTGAAAATATTTAGAAAAATATTTTAGAATTTTCAAATGAATTAATGCAAGGTTCTACTTGCAAATGATTTTGACCACTAGTATAAGCCCACGTGTATTTGCATAATTTTTAACCCAAAAGAAAACGAAATTTAAGGATAATTTGTATTATAAATAGGGATGGAAGTTACCAATGAATTAGTTAAAAATATGGATGAATTAAGTATATGAAATAGTACAAAAATTCAGATTTTGGCGTAGAAAATTACTTGTTGTCTAGTTTTATACTATCAGGTATAACTTTTAATTCGATCGTTGTATCGGGTTGAAATTTTATAAGTAACCTTGTGATATGTTGTTCTACCTTGGGTAAAGTTTTAGGTCAATCAGAGTTTGGAAAGACCATTCAAAATTATTAGTGGCTAGGGGGTACCTGAAAAATATTAAGAACTATAATTTGAGAAAAATTATAAAAAATAATACAAGTCAACCATTACAAGTGAAAGGCCAACAACAGCTAAAGGAAAAAAACAAAAAAAATGAGTTATTTTATTTCCTCCTCCTATTTTTTTTAAAAAACCGTAGCTACCATTTCAAATTGGAAGATTAAAAAGCGATTGGGTTATTGTGTGAGAGAAACAAGTATAGAGAGGGAGAGATAAAAGGATAAAGGGTTGGCAATAAGGAGAAGTTAGAGGGAGAAAGAGACTATGAGTTGAGAAGAAAGAAGAAGGTGTTGATGAAGAGATTTTCAAAGGAATTTGCCATCACTTATCCATAGTTAGTGGGTGAGTTACTCTTTTATAAACTAGTATCATTAGCTAGTGTTTAATTATGAAATTGAAGAAATCTTTAATTATTCAAGTTAGGGTTTATGGATGAAATTTGAGGGAAATGAAAATTAAATATAGAATTATGAAATAAGAGTTTAATGACAACTAAATAAATGGAAATTTTTGAAAATTGATAAAGGAATTTGGTTTATGAAAGACCCTTAACTTTTGGCCAAATAGGAAAGTGTAGGAGGGAGTTCTTTCAATTTAGATTTCTAATGTATATTATGTGTATTGTAAGAGCATGTTGATGGTGGGATCTCTTAAATCTAACTACAAGGTTGGGAAGTAAATCGTGATATTTGTTAGGTTCATTGTGTTTGGGTGAGTTGAATGTCACTAAATGTGTATTTGAGATTTTGAATGTAACTATTATGGAATGTAGTACTTACTTGAAAACATGTTAAGATAAAAAGAACACTAAATAAATGGAAACCAAAGCTTCGGCCAAGTAAGGGAATACGAGGAAGAAGTCTTGTATAATCTACTAAATACATGGATATGCATGTTTTGGGGATTAAAAACATTATTGCATGGGTTTAAAGTTATTTTGTTAATGGTGAACATAACAAATGATGTTTGAGATGTAATAAATGCAAATGGGTATGGATTGTTGTGTTATTAACATGCAAGATGATTTCAAGAAAATGTATTAAAGGAATTAGAAACCTTAATGTTCAATCATGAAGAAAATAATAAAGGGAAATGTCTTTTAACTAAGATGCATATCATGTTTATGGATGAAAATGCTTTTACGAAGTAAATTATAACTTAAGTGTAACTGAATATAATTTTCAATTTAGAAATGGGAAGACATTTGGGTACATAAGATGTAAATAAATGTAAGAGGTAATTGGGAAATGTTATGAAGACTTGAAATTTTATAAATTTACTAAGAAATTTTGAAAAGGATGCCAAATAAAATAGGTGTTGTTCTAAATTAAAACAATAATAACACCTAAGAGGGGTGAATTAGGTGTTTTACTTATAATAATAAATATTACAAATAACTCAATTAAATATAATTAACCAACAATATAATTAAAGTGCTTAAAGTAAAGATTACAGGGATATAAATTGCAAACTCGATTTATAACGTGGTTTTCGGCAAGCCTACATCTATACCCCAAACACCAAATTGGTCTTGAGTATTGTATTCTTTACTAATCCAACCCAAAGATATCAATGTCCTTGATAAATCATCACCAAGCTCTTTTTCACCACTTGAAGAAATACCCTTTTTAAGATTTTTTACATTGATGATGTACCCCACTAATGACCAAGAGTTTTTAACTTAAACTCTTAAAGGATTATAATTTGTTTGAAATATAACAACACTATCTCAAAAAATAGACAAAACAATTAAAGCTTGTATCTCTATAACTCACTCAATAACATTTAGAATGTATGAAGGTGTTTAAGTTAGTGATTGTGAGAATTTAAACTCTTGTGCAAGAATATAAAGGTTTTTATGCACAAATATGAGTATGATTTAGAATTGATTATTTGAAGTTATTTTTGCTCTTAAAATAGCTTGGATATGATATATATTAAATTTTGTATTTAATTCTGCAATTAGATAAGCTATATATATGTTTCTAGAAAAAAAAAACTAGTTGTCTTTATAGTTGTTAGTGTTCCTCTAACAAATGACATAGTAAATCGATTCATATTTGTTAAGCCAATTGATCGACCAGTTCCTGCAGATTCCCAGGTGTTAATCCCGAATGAACAAACGATTGACCGATTCTTTTAGTATGGCCAAGTGCACCAATTCAACTTAAAATCCAATTCTAGTAGTTTTAAGCCCGATGAATCTTGAACCAACTAAATGCATATCAATCATATGATGCATGTAATATGAAGTGTGTGAATTCATTTTAATTCTCTCTATCAAGCTAGATATAAAGATTTACATAATTTACACTAAAATGAATTTTCAAGAACTAAGCCATCACTTGTTTTGCACCGTGAACTTATTGATTGATTTCTTCATTTAATTCTTCATACTTGTTAATGATCTTTATATAAACTTATTCTTAAACAAGCATATTATTAGTCCAATTTCATTTAATTATTATCATCAAAATACATAAAATATTAATATTTGACCCAAAGATCAACAATCTTCCCATTTTTTATGATGAAAATTAATCTATAAATATAAAAATATTAATCTCCCTTATGTTTTGCAATATAGTCCCTTGGAGACTTCGATTAAAAAAATATATATAAATATAAGTTTCTCTCCCCCTAATCATGTTTTACATTTATTTTCAATTATCTCCCCTTTTGTCATTAATGAAAAGCATATAGGGAAAATACAATAATCATAGAGAAATAGGACATAATATCATTACATAATATTCAAACAATAATATTCATTACAATAAGGGAAGAACAATACTAAAAACATAAAAAAATTAAAAATACAAAAACATTAAATGATTATGGTACAATCGTTTACGGTGGTGGCTAGCTAGAAAGCAAACTAACCATCATATCCTTGATATCGCACACATCCTCTCAAATGTGATGCATCTCACACTCAATATGCTCTAGGTGACCTTCCATCCTTGGTTGCCAAGAGCTTGTACCAAAATATTTAAAGGAGGAAGTTGTTGGCGATGTCGCAAATACATCAACAAACTCATCATCACCATTGATATGTTTTTCTTCTTTCTTATCATGGTTTTCCTCAGCATGAGCTTTAACTTGGTATTTGGGAACCCAAACACCTTCTTTATTTAATACAAATTTCATCTTAGTGAGGGTTCGACGATCTATCGTCAAATGTTTAGAATATGGTATTCTATCTGTATTCGTTAACTCAATATCAAAGTGTTCAAAGATTATAGATATACATTGACCATGACTTTTATTTTTGGTTGTTTTCCATAATCAAGTTTTTCATCATTATATATGACAAATTAATAGGCCTTCTCTTAATCAAACAATCAATAAGCCACAAGTCCATAAAGGTCACCTTGTCAAAATGCCTCTTTTTGGGCAATATATTGTGTTATAATTTTATGAAGCAATCTAGGTTTTAGCATCAAGTCTTGACTTTTAATTTTTGCACCTGATGCGAAATCATGTCTATTGGTATGCATTATCACAATATCATCATACACAAATCCCTCAATGGTAAGGGCAATCTTCATGTCAAATACACGAGGCCTTTCATTGCTAATACTCAAAATACTTTTTAACATTGCACAATTAAACCATATTGGTTTATTTTGAAGGCTACTTATGATTCTTGGCTCTATGGTTATTCTTATATTACAAAGAACATTATAATAAGAGTAAGGTATATGGGGTTTTTCATGTTATAAATGCCACTCCAACCTAATTCGTCAAACAATGTATCTATCCTATAAACATTAACATCATCTCTTATTCCTCTTTCAATTGTAATAGCTCTATTTGAGAAATTGTCTGTATACCTATCAATGTTGTCACTTGGAATAAATTGAGGATCGTTGGCCTTTTTGTTCCTTGATTCACTTATAATATGCTTATTAATTGTCATTGAGCTTTAAACACGAAGACATTTACTTGAGAAGGTTGGGTTCTGATGAGATTTAAGAGATTTTTAGAGAGGATTTTGGTTAGGGTTTTAAAAATTGATTTAGGGGTTTTCTTCTTTGCTGGAAAAAGACAGCAATGTATATTCTTAAGTAACTAGTCGACCGGTTGCCTAGAATTAGTTAAATTGATCAACTGATTTATGATGCCTTGGAATTTCTAAAATTTCTCTTTTGATCCTTTTTATACATTTAAAAAGGATCTTTTTGATATAAAAATAGTGTCAAACACAAAGAAATAAAGGGGTCAAAATCTAAAAATTTGGGCAGTCGCGAAACTACATGTCCCTTATCCGAACTGGTTGACCTGTTGTTTCATATGTTTGAACTGGTTGACCGGTTCACACAAAAATCATATTTTTCTAGTTTAATCAATCATATGTTTTATGAGACCAACACGTACCATTTTATCCAACTTGTTGTCTTAAAATCTAAACCCGATTGAAACTTCAAAAAGTTAATGTTCATCTAGTAGCTAATCTTCTGTTTCTCTGTTTCAATTGGTCAGCCGATTGAATTGTGATGCAATCATATTATTCGATAGTTTCACCCATATTTAACTAGTGTTTTGCCTATGTTTTATATATAAAATGCCTTGATATTCTTTATTTTATGTTTTGCAGGCACTTTTGGATGAAAGATGCAAAAAGGAGTAAATTGGAGATAATTGGCAGATTTGACATTCAGTCGATATTTTATGCAGAGCGTGAGCTCTAGATGTTGAAATGAAGTGATTCTAGTGGCATTAAAAAGCTAACATCCATACCTTTCTAGAAATCTAAGGCAAGAAAATCAAATAAGGAAGAGCGTGGAAATCATAGCCTTCAAAGTCAAATCTCGCAATCTGCCAGTGTTGACCTTCGGCCATTCCAACTTGAATATCTGGAGCTACAGAAGTTCAATTGATGCAAACTCAATTTTGTTGGATTCCTGACTCAAATTCCTATCAACACTCCAACTTTAAAAAAACAATGATGTCATATGAGGGAGATATGAGTTTTTAAAAATAACAACTGAATTTTGTCAGCAAACAGGTTTCGTGAAGAAACGAGTCCAAATTATATTCCAAAACATCTAAACCGATATCCAAGTTTTTATTTCAGCAATTTAGCTCCTCTAAGTCAAAGCTTGAAGATTTCATGCAAGGCTATTTTTTTGTTTTTAGGAAAATAGTTCTTGAAGTACTTAAATGTAAACATTTTACTTAATGGAGGACTATTTTATAAAATAGAGACCTAAGGTTTCAGAATACGTTAACTAACCAATGTTAAGAAGAGATAAATATTCAGAATATAAATTGATGTTTTGTTTCCATGATCAGTTCTGATTTCTGTAGGTGGATGTGTGCTTGTGACCAAGGTTTGTTCTCTTGATAATTTTCTGATTTTATTAAATTTCGTTTGATGGTTTTCTGTTTTCTTTTGTTTTAGCCTAGATAATGTCCAAACCCCCCCAAATTGCATATCATCTAGCATAAAAATCTGACTTGAATCTTCCTCATGGGATCGACCCCTTGCTTGCTCTATATTATCTTGTGTGTTGTGTTTGAAGCTAGGGTAATTAATTTGTGCGACCGCGACATCGCAACAAATTGGTATGACGAATCAATCAACCGGTTTGTCCCTGATCTACATTGTTAGAGAATTTGACAGCAAAACACAGCTTTCATGCAAAGAGGGTATACATTTCATCACTTACACATGTCCAACTTATTTTTAATAATGTATACACACAAAGATAAAACCTCAAATGTCATTAGTATGAATAAAACCTAAATTACTTCATATTTTGCAAAAGCAATTCTTAACTAAAGGCTTTGTAAAAATATCTATAAGTTGATGTTTTGTGCTAACAAACAAAAGTACAATGTCTCCTTTTAACATGTGATCTCTTAGAAAGTGATGTCCCACTTTAATATGTTTTGTAAATGAGTGTTGCATAGCATTCTTAGATAGACTTATAGCACTTGTGTTATCACACATAATAATAACATGATCAAAATTTAGTCAAAAGTCTTTTAAGAAACATAATATTTAAGCACAACAACTACCCGTTGCAATATATTCTGCTTTAGTTGTTGATATGGCTATTAAGTTTTGTTTTTTACTTGCCCAAGATACTAATGATGATCCTAGAAAGTGACATATTCCACTAGTATTTTTTTTTATCAACTTTACACCTAGCAAAATCAACATCCACGTAGCTAATTAAATTCAACTCACTTCCTTTCAGATACCACAACCCTAAATTAATTGTACCATGTAAATATCAAAAAAATTCGTTTTACAATACTAATATGAGATTTTTTAGGATATGTTTGAAAACGTGCACATAGATAAACACTAAATATAATATCAGGTCTCCTTGCAGTTAAATATAACAATGAGCCAATCATACCTTGATATTTGATGATGGCTACATTCTTACTGTTTTCATCAATATCAAACTTTGTTGACGTTTTCATGGGTGTGTCGGCTTCCTTGACTTATTTCATCTCAAATCTCTTTAATAGATCATTGATGTACTTGCTTTGGTTGATGAATATGCCATCTCTAGTTTGCTTGATTTGCAACCAAAAAAAAAAGGTTTGATTCTCCCATCATGCTCATTTTAAATTCATCTTGCATGCACTTTGCAAATTCCTTATAAAGAGATTCGTTAATAACACTAAATATAATATCATCAATATATATTTGTACAATAATATATATTTACCTTTTCTCTTTGTGAAGAGGGTGATGTTGATTTTGTCAATATTGAAATCATTTTCAATGAGAAAAGTCTTTAATCTATCATACTAAGCTCTAGGTGCTTATTTTAAACCATATAAAGCATTTTTTAGTTTGAAAACATGATCGGGTACATGAAAGTTTTCAAAACCTTGAGGTTGCTTCACATATACCTCTTCCATGATAAAACCATTTAAAAATGCACTTTTGATATCCATTTGAAAAGGTTTAAAATTAACATGGCATGCAAAAGCTAAAAGCATTCTTATTGATTCTAGTCTAGCCACTATGCAAAGGTTTCTTCATAATCAACACCTTCTTCTTGATTATAACATTTGACAACTAGTTTAACTTTGTTTTTAATTATGGTCCCATGTTCATCAACTTTGTTCCTATAAACCCATTTTGTTCTTATAAAAGATTGATTTTTAGGTCTAGGGAATAGTTCCCAAACATCATTCGTTTTAAATTGGTGTAGACCATCTTGCATGGATAAGGTCCAATTTACATCATTTTTTGCTTCTAAGAAGGATTTAAGCTCTATATGCGACACAAATGAACAATGCTCATTAATGTTTCTAAGAGATACTCTAGTCTTAGTTGCTTCAATGGGATTACCAATAATGAACTTGGAAGGATGAGAGTTTACATACTTTAGCTCATTTGGTGGCACAAACGAGTTACTTACCATCTTGTATTGATTGTTTGTGTTTGGTTGGTCTTTGTCCATTTCTTCATTGTTAGCCTTCACGGGGGTCTTATTATTAAAACTCAAATGTTGAACACTTTTATTAATGTCATCTAGAATCTCAATAATTTTTTTATTTTGAGTTTACTCAAATACGACATGTATGGACTCCACAAGACAAAGTGTTTTATAAGCCTTGCTAGAAGAGGAATAACCAAGAAAAATACCAACATTGGATTTTAAATCAAACTTATCCAAATTATCCTTGGTGTTAAGAATAAAACCTTATGAATAAATTTTTTTGAAATATAAGATGTTGGGTTTCCTAATTCTCCAAAACTTATAAAGCGTCTTTTTCAACTCTGATCTCAAGGAAATGCGATTTAAAACATAATAACATATGTTTACAGCTTCTATTCAAAAGCATTTAGGGGTATCAAATTCATTTAACATTGTTCTTACAATTTCTTGAAGAGATCAAATTTTCCTTTCCATAACCCTATTTTGTTGGGAGTTCTAGGTGTTGAAAATTTATGATGGTATTCTTTTTCTTCACAAAATGTTTCAAACAGATCATTTATAAATTTGCCACCATAATCACTCCTTATTTTTGTGATTTTAAAGCCTTTTTCATTTTCAACTTTATTTGAAAACTTTACAAATTTATAAATAGTTTCATCTTTTGATTTTTAAAACAAAACTCATGTATATCTTGTAAAGTCATTTACAATTACAAACACATATATATTACCACTTATGCTTCTAGCTCTAGTTGGTCCAAATAGATCTATGTGTAGCAATTTTAAAGGTCTTTTAATAGAAATGTGATTTTTTCTCTTAAAAAGTGTTCTTACTTGTTTACCTATTTAGCAAACATCACATAACTTTTTATTTTTAAATGCAATATGAGGGAGACCTTTAACAAGTTCATTTTTGACAAGTTTAGAAAAAATATCCATTCTTATATGACCTTATCTTCTATGCCAAATAAAACTATCATTAATGCAAGCAATAAGACAACTTTCTATCCTCATGCATGCATCAATCTTAATATTATAGACATTTCCTTTTCTATTATCAACAAATAGAACTTTATCATTTTCAAGGATTAAACAACATGCATGGTCAAACATAATTCTGTAGCCTTTATCATACAATTAACTAATACTTAACAAATTATATTTTAGACTATTTACAAGAAACACATTTTCTATAGAGGGAAAGGACTTACCTCTAATATTGTCAACCCCAATGATCTTTCCTTTTGAGTTGTCTCCAAATATGACTTTTCAACCATTGATCTTGGTAATACTTGGAAACAATGAATTATCTTTAGTCATGTGTCTTAAGTAAGCACTATCCAAGAACCACTCATTATATTCCCTTGATTTCCATACACACAAAATCAAGATGAGGTTTTTGATGCCATACTTTTTTGGGTCCTTTATGGTTAGTGATAGTTTGTTTTGGAACCTAATTTATATTACTAACTCTGTCATTCTTAATAAGACATGCATAAATCAAATGACTAATGCTTCTACAATAGTTACATGTTTAGTTTGAGTCATTTGATTATTTGGCTTTAACGAAGTAATTTTTTAAATATCTTTACTTTTCTTAGGTTGAGAGCCTAAACCTCTTTTATTGAAAACACATATTTGATTAGCAAGTATGGTTTCTAAGATCTTAAAGCCTTGAGTGAATTTAGTTAGTATAGTGTTTAAATTATCAATCATTTTCTTTAAAGCCTTGTTTTCCTCTTCAAGTTAGTTCATTTTATCACTATCATTAATTACAATGCATGCTTTTTTTTAATTATCATTTTTAACAAGTAAACATGCATGGTTTTTTTTTCAATAAGCTATACTTGGAACCTAACTTCTTATATTCATCATACAATGTCTAAAATGCATCATGCAATTCATTATAAGAGAGATCAGATTCATCATCCAAATAGATTACCTCATTATCACTTTCAATTGCCATGAAACATATGTTTAGAACATGCTTTTCATTATCACTTGAGTTAGAGTTTGAGTCATCACTCCATTTTTTTTATTACTTGTTTGTGATGATGGTTCTTCTTCTTATTTTGAAAAAGAGGGCAATCAACCTTTATATGTCATGTCTTGTGCATTTGTAACACTAAGTGCTTCCTTGCTAGATTCTTTCTTATTTTCATCATTCTTGAAGTTTAAGAACTTTTTATTCCCTTGCTTCTTTCTTAGGAAATTTTGTAATTGTCTTATGATAAATGCAATGTCCTCCTCTACTTCATCATAATCACTATTAATATGGTGTATGGTTTTGAATTTCAAATTCTTATTTGGCTTCTCTTATAGTTTTTGCTTTTCCATAGTGATTTCATGAGTCATAAATGATCTGATAAGTTCTTTCAATGAAAGTTTGATGAAATCCTTAGCTTCTCGGATTGCCTTTTTCTTTGCTTTCCAATATTTAGCAAGGACATAAGAATTTTGCTCATGGGATCGGTATTAGTATAAGTCGACCAAGAGCATTTAAATTATTACTGATAGTTGTCATTCTAGTAAATATACTAGTTATTGATTCATTTGGAAGCATTTTAAATAACTCATATTGATGCACTAACATGTCAATTTTTTATTTGTTTACTTGATTCGTTCCTTCATGTGTTATCTCTAATGCATGCCATATATCTCTAGCATTTTTGCATTTGTGATCCTATTGAATTCACTTCTACTTAATGCATAATACAAAATATCCATAGCTTTAACATCCATAAATAATAACTTTTTATCATCATTGGTATATTCTTTCTAGGTTTAGGAACCATTATATTATTTTCAATCTTAGTATGTTTGTTTGGTCCATTTTCAATAGATAATCATAAATCACAATCAACAGATTAAAGATATATAATCATCATAGCTTTTTAATAGGCATAGTCATTACCATCAAAGAAAGGTGGCCTAGAGGTTGATGATCCTTCATTTTGAACATTAAAACTAGTGGTTGTCATTCTACTCAAAGTCTAAGCAAACTTATATAAAGGGAAATAGGCTCTTATATCAATTGTTGTTCTAGGATTAAGGTAACAATAACACCTAAAATGGGGTGAATTAGGTGTTTTACTACTAATAATAAATATTATAATTAACTTAATTAAACACAATTAATCAACAATATAATTAGAGTGCTTAAAGTAAAGAGTATATAGATAGAAATTACAAACTTGGTTTTTAACGTGGTTTGGCATGCCTACATTCATACCTTAAGCACCAAACCGGTCTTAAGTATTGTATTCTTTACTAATCCAAACCAAAGATTATAATGTCTTTAATGATTCCTCACCAAGCCTTTTCATCACTTGAAGGAATACTTTCTTTAAGATTTTTTACCTTGGTGATGTACCTCACCAATAACCAATAGTTTTTCATATAAACTCTTGAAGGATTACAATTTGTTTGAAATATATAAAACTCTTTCAAAGAGTAGATAATATAATTGGAGCTTATATCTCTATAGCTCACTCAATAGTACTTAGAATGCATGAAAGTGTTTAAGTATAGTGAATATGAGAATTTATACTCTTGTGTAAGAATATGAATGTTTTAATGCATAAATATGAGTATAATTTAGGATTGATGATTTGAAAGTTGTTTTTGCTCATAAAATAGCTTGTATATAATATATATTAAATTTCAGTGTTTAAGCCTGCAATTAGATAAGCTATATATATGTTTCTTAAAAAACTAGTTGTTTTTATAGATGTTAGTGCTCCTTTAACAGATGACATAGCATATTAGTCAAGTTAATCGGTCGAGCAGTTCCTGCAGATTCCCGGGTGTTAATCCCGGATGAACAAGCGATCGACCGATTATCTTGGTATAGGCAAGTGGTTGACCGATTCAACTTAAAATCTAGTTTTAGCAGTTTTAAGCTTGATGAATCTTGAACCAACTAAATGCATATCAATTATATAATACATGCAATGTGAAGTGTGTGAATTCATTTTAATTTGTTTTATCAAATTAGATATAAAGCTTTACATAATTTGCACTAAAATGAATCCTTAATAATTAAGTCTTCACTTGTTTTGCATCTTGGACTTATTGATTAATTTCTTCATTTAATTCTTCATGCTTGTTGATGATCTTCATATAAACCTGTTTAAATTTATTCTCAACCAAGCATATTATTAGTTTAATTTTATTTAATTGTTATCATAAAAAGACATAAAATATTAATATGTGACCCAAATGACAACAACCAGGCCTAAGTTTCGGCCAAAATAAAGGAAAGTGGGAAAAAAAACCTTTCATGATGTATTAATTTATGTATACGTATATAATTGGGGATATTATGAAATTGTGGTAGATTGAGGTAATTGAGATGGAATGCAATAGAAATAACTTAAAATAATGAAAAATAAAGAAGAAATAACTAGAGGCATCACTATATTCGATGACCAGGGTGAATTAATTAACTAAAGAAAAAGGGCTAAATGCATCAGTGTATCTGATGACTAGGATGAATTATTTGACTAGGTAACCGAAAAGAGGCTAAAAGCATTAACATGACTGATTACCGAAAAATGTATTAATGTGGTAAAGTTTTAGAAGAAGATTAAAATTAATTGTATACAATGACGAAATGTACATTTGAAATTTGATTTCTTAGCCCCAATAATGAATCTGGATCAGAAAATATTTGAAAATGAAAAGATAATTGGTAGTATAAAAAATGAGCCAAATGATGTAATTATGAATAAAGAATACATACATACGAAGTTAAAAGGAACCAAGTAGGCACAAGTTAGATAGGAATGAAGGATTTACCTAAATAAGCTAAAGTACATAATTGATTTGAAGGGTATTAAGTATATGTGAATGAAAGAATTATGAGTAAGATGGAAATGAATTAGAAGACATGTTAAGAATATAGTTTGATGGAATCAACCACGGGGACAAGCACCATTATTAACAATAAAAATATAACTTTCCACTTTAGTGAAGATATTTCTGATGGTGCATCTACTAGATATACAAGTTGAACGTCTTAGGTATGAGAATTATAGGTTACATGTATTGAGTTGTTTTTATGTAAAGGAACTAATGTACATAAATATCATAATATGATTTTAAATTCTTGTGATTGGAAATTAAACTTATAAAGTTGGATAAATGGAGACATATAGGCTAAGAATTTATGATGCTGATAAATTAAAGAGGAGATATTTTGATAAAATTCTAAGATAATGGTTTGTTACTTTCCTCATTGAAAAAAAAACTATTATCAATGGGATGTTAATAGTTGCTAATGAATTGACTATATTTCTTTTCTTTAATATTTATCAATACATGTTTATACCTTAAAGGTTCATTTCATACACAACAGGATTAGTGATTATTTGGTTGCCATCTAGCCTAGGATTTAACCTTATGATTTGTTACCTTATTCATTTAAGTTTATAATAAGTATTTAAATTAAGAACATTTATTCCTTTTTCTTATATATATAATCGATGTGATTGAACATAAACGCACGTGAACGTGTGGAGCGTTACATGTGTGATGAATGGACTTAAGTATAAACACACAAAATAGTGTGGGTGTTACAGGAACCACATAGTGAGTTTTGTCCTTTTTAGAATGCACCTCTTAGGGAGAGATATGCTTTTTGTGCTTATAAGTGACTAAGGCCCTTGTCTTCTAATCGATGTGAGATAGTGACATCATCATGTATGCCCACACCTACACATGGTAGGCCTCCCAAGAGGTTTTGTCTCACTAAAACCATATAATAAGTTTTGTCCTTTTTAAGAGGCATCTATTGGAGAGAGAGGTGCCTTTTGTGCTTATAAACGACTAAAGTCTTCGTCTCCTAGTCAACGTGAGATAGTGATATCATCATAGCCCTCCATACAAGGGGCTTGGGTAGTTGCAGGCCCTCCAAAAAGTATTGTCTTACTAGAATCACATAGTGAGTTTTATTCTTTTTAAAAGGCGCCTCTTAGGTAGAGAGGTGTGTTTTGTGTTTATAAGTGATTAAGAATCTCTTCTCCTAGCTGATGTGGGATACTGGCATTATCATAGCCCTCTAGGGGAGGGGCTTGGGTAGTCGCCTATTGCTAACATTTCCATAGACGATGTCAATGATGATGTGTGCTCATACCCGTATATGATAGGCATCTTAAGAGGTATGTTTTGTGTTTATAAGTGATTAAGAATCTCTTCTCCTAGCTGATGTGGGATACTGGCATTATCATAGCCCTCTAGGGGAGGGGCTTGGGTAGTCGCCTATTGCTAACATTTCCATAGACGATGTCAATGATGATGTGTGCTCATACCCGTATATGATAGGCATCTTAAGAGGTATTGTCCCGCTGGAATTACATAAAGAGTTTTGTCCTTTTTTAAAGGCGCCTCTTAGGAAGAGAAGTGTTTTTTGTGCTTATAAACGACTAAGGCTCTCGTCTCCTAGCCGATGTGAGGCAATAACATCATCAGAGACAAGTAAATATAATTTTAAATGGTGATTTTAGATATACTTTTGTTAAAATGTTTTATTAAACATTTGATTGAAGCCTAACCATAAAGGTAATTAGAGAATTTTGAAATTCTCAAGGTAAGTAAACAATAGAATTCTCAAGTCGATGAATTATTTTAGCATGGGCAATAATTAAGGGTCATCAACGGTTTTATAATTAGCTGTACAATTTCTCATTGCAAGAGCTTATATTTGATGGATTAGATTTCTTACAAAAAATTATTTACAAGAAATTAAATACAAAACATGCTAAATGATTATATTTTTTTAAAAAAATTAGTAATGTTTTGCTCTTCTTATTTTGATTTATGATTTCCTTTATAAAAAAGTTTAGATTAAAAAAATCCACACAATACATGCAGGCATTGGCATTTTAAATTAACCTGATTTAATTAGGTTTGATACGGTAAAGTTATATATGATATGATTTTTATGAGTTGGTTTTTAACTTTAATTTATAAAATAATTATAAATATGTTTGATTAGAAATGATTTAAATCAAGAATTAATAATTTTTAAACTTTTAATGTATTGAGTCTACTTATACTAAGTTCCTTTTTTAGATTTATTTATGAAAAAAGAATTTCTAAATTATAATTCATAGTTAAAAATCAATTTTCATGAACCATACCAAATACACTCCTAATTTTGTCATTGTCGACTAACGAAGACATAATCAGACAGTAAAGGTCCGAATCACCTGGCTTCACCGGCAGGGAGGGCAGCCAATGCTCCTAATTTGTCATTGCTTGATTCTTTGCATTTTACACTTGTTCCTCGTTGAACGTGTGCAAAATTCTTATTGGTGAGAGAGAGCAAGCGAAGCAGACCTGATGTTGCCATTGTATAAATCGACCGAAGTCTTGGGATGGGGGAGCTAATCATCACCAAAAATTCGTTCTCTTGGGTTTTAGAGCTTTTTTTACCCAACAAGAAAGTTAATTTTAGGGCTTTTTTGCAAGAATCCTATTCTGAGGTTCTGAAGAAACATGAACACTAGGACAAGTTGACAAGGATGATATTTCGTCCACCCTTGTATGGAAAAGAAGCCAATTCAAGCGATGAAAAACATTTTCTCAGATGGCCAAACAAGGATAGCTACGTGGGATTCAATGTTAGGCAAGTCCTTGTAGCTGCTTTATTTACACCAATAAACATGCCGTTTTCCATTTATTCATACAACATGGCAGTTTGGTATGTGGTAAAATGACTCTAGCAATGATGAAAGCCACTCTCAGACACCCTCTGAGTAATGGACATGCATTCCTTTACACCCACACGGCGTTGAGAAGTTGATTGGACTATAAAGGCAGGCAGAACTTCAGTATTGGAAGTGTTCTTCATCAGGGGCATCCAATATATCAGCTATTGTGAGCTTTTCCTTGTCGAAAAAGAGGTCTTCTAGCTTGTATGGCCCTACTGAAGGTCCATCTTTCCATAAAGTCTTGGCGATTTGCTCATGGATCCTCTCTGTTGGATGGCCAGAATCCCACCAAATATAATCATCAGCGTTATCGCATAACTGGAACTCCACGGGCTTCCTTTTGCCTCCACAGCTGGAGACACCACCATACGGTCCAGTTCCACAGCAAGCATTCACCCCCTCTTTGAAACCTTGATTTTGGGTCAATAGCAGTTACTTTGCTTGTGAGTAATTGAAATTAGCTTATCCCAACAACATACTATAACATTATATTGCAATAGAGCCTACGTTACTCTTCTGAAATAAATTCTGCACCACACTACTTCAATCAAGGAGAGCACACATACCATAGCTTGCGGGATTATTAATTCTGTCATAAAGCCAGGTATAGAATTCAGAATTGCAATACTTGAAACCTTTCAGCAGTTGCCCGAGGCTTGTGAGCACAGCATTCAAAGCATTATTGTGTGCCAATGCAAGACCAGAAGCTGCTTCAAAGCAACCGCCT
>Ga0325405_1000663_pt1 | contig 33477 bp, 15 predicted proteins | sample PopdelMetagenome_21_FD_205663 | JGI IMG/M metagenome (GOLD analysis project Ga0325405, IMG submission 205663) | Populus deltoides microbial communities from Bellville, Georgia, United States - Xylem-Control-R2 | ecosystem: Host-associated > Plants > Phyllosphere > Stem > Wood/Secondary xylem... | reverse complement strand
ACATCAAATAATCTTGTCTATATCTAAACTTCTCCTGGAAATAGTTTAATATAATATAAATATAGCAGAAGCATAACAAGGAAAACTTAAGGATGGTTTTCAACAGAAAATTGCAAACCATCCAGGTATGATTAGCAGTGCTGGTGAACATAAGAATATGATAGCTTTATCATTTTGTAACTTTGGAACCATATGGGGGACAAATTTGAGCATAACTATGTAGAATAGCGACGTTTCAGGTAAAAGAATAATGCTGTTGAAGCAGCCGTAACATATGGAAACACAGTCCAGACTCCCTGCATGATGTTGCATGTCAGATACAGGTGTGTACAAAATCAGAACTTAAAACGAAGGTATTTTGTTTACCACAACTGTTGCAACCGTGGCAAGGGCAAACATGGGGCGCTCCCTCAATAGAAATCCAATCCCGAGCTGAGCTCAGAAAACAAAGACAACAGATGGAATTAGCAATCCAACTAACCAGATGTTACCAACTTACTAACTATCGGCATCATAATTTATAACTGAGAAGGAAATAAACACCGAAAGCAGAGAATATTGATGGAAAAATGCATCAGAGATTTTGATAACTAGGTGAGAAATTCCAACTATTGAAAGTCAAGAAATCTATAGTACAGTAATCAAGTGCCAGAAAACAAGCAAGACGAAACAGCTGATCAGCAAGTCAATCTGCCCGCCATGTTCCCATGGTTACTAATACCTTTGTAGTTATTGATCATTAACAGGATATTAACACATAGAACCATACCTATCGTACACAGGAATGGAGTTTTCTGTATTTCAAGGTACACAGTACATGAGATACATCTAGCAGGTGCTGAATAATAATAATGTTTGGAAGGTCATTTAGACACAGAACACATTTGAAGGTCATATAATACATTCATGCATGAAAATATGCGGATATACTAGATTCACCTGAAGTGGAAGTGTGATCAAGCCACCACAACAAACTCCAGTAAAAAAGCACTCTGGAGATACACCCTGTATTTGATAGCGAATTGTGACAGAGAAACTCAGAACAATAAGAAGCCGAAAAAGATATATGATATATAAACCTCATTTGGATAGTGATAAAGAACAGTTATGCCAACATAATTATGAAGCACATGAATTATCGTGATCATCAGAAATATCTTCACCACATATTCGGTTATATATGAATAATTTTTTTTTCACACTGAAGTTCTTTTATTAATTTATAATATTAGTTTCTAAACTTCAGTTGATTTTCTTTATTTGATTGTTCGTTTCCACAACCCAAAGAACAGAACTGAATTAAATCCTACACTCAAGCTCCAGCTCTAAGGAAGAGAATACGGGCACTTCATTAGTTTTTACTACGGAGCATATTGACAGACATTTTTTTCGCTGAATGCAATATCAAGTTGTGTTAAAATAAAGGGAAGGATGACAGCGTTTAACTTTATTGTACTGCCTTCATATTTACTATAGTCCTCTCTTATAAAAGATCATTGCCATTGATCTAGGCAGTGATTTCTTGATCCATATCCGTGTAAACAAGATGGTAAATGCTAACACAAGTTAGCAAGATTCTCAGATATCAGAGCAATAAGAGAGGGTTTATTAGTATCCAGAAACTTGGTTCAATTTCTAACATGGGTAGGATTGCGTGAACCTTATAACTTGTGGGATAGCAAACGGGTGCAAAGTATTTCTGCGGAATAAAAATAGCATGTGAATGTGGCACATCTAAGAAATTTTCTCAAGTATTCAAGTAACAAGGAGTCCACAATAGTACCTAAGGTTGCTCGGTGCACTAAGAATCTGTTCCCTTTCACTTCATCTGAACTGCTGTTTACTACATTAAATGTGCAGGTATGTCTAGTGCTTTTCATATCAAGTCTGAGATTGGCACTTTACGTACACTTCAGGTTTTGAGAAACACAAACAAAAGTAAATTGTCTTAAGTTCACCAGTCATCAAATCTGCTTTTAGAGCCACTAAGCAGTTGGCTTAAAAAAGAATGTCAATCCTTTCAACAAGCTCACTGTTGCTAACAGATCAGAAAGCAGCATGGATTGAATTCATAAATGAAGACTGCAGTGAAGTCAACGAAATACCTAAAATGAGCTGAACTAAAGCTTGGTGGTGCTGATGTATATAAAATAGTACCCATGAAACAAAAATGAAAATAAATTTCAAGTTATGCAGTTAACATGCCAGTGACTATGACTCACCATTGTCCCCGCCAAGAAAGCTGTGGGATTTCGCGCTCCAAGAGAAAACCGCTCAACTGCAGATCATAATGCCAGAAGCATCAGAAAAGGTGATTCAATTTAAAGCATGCACAGCAACTCATGCAAACATGATAAAATTGAATAAATCACGTAAATATGCTTACCATTAGCAAGATGAGCCAGCAATTGCATCTATCTTTAGCAAATTACATAAGATTAAAGAGTACAACCAGTGAGCCTTTTAAAGCTTGTATATTGAAAGCATATCAGGCGGCATAGGGTATTGAAGTTCAGAGGAAAAAGAGGTCTCCAGACTTAGGAACATGAGGAAATGTGTGGAAGAAACAACAAACAGGTAAGAAACATGTTGCTGACGACTGAGATGAAGTACATGATGCCATAAAAGAATTTCAGGGGGTAGAATGCAAGATGATCTCATCACAAGGTCACAAGCTCTTATCTTCTGAAAAAGTGCCAACATCAAATTTTCTGTACATTGTATTTTGCTGTTCTCTGTTTTTTTACTTTCTATTTTTTAAAAATGGTTTTCAGATTTTCATAGAACATACTAAGTTCTAACATCTCTTTTGGATGTCCATAATTGTTAGTTTTTCTACCTCTATTCTTCAATTATCTTTTTTTAATCCTATTCCAAAATTCTGAAAACAGAAAACAACCAAACAGGTTTTTAACATAGATTACACAAATCTTGCCATCCATATGCATGCGTTGCAGTCCAACACAGTGTAACACCCAATTGGCAGCAATAAGCTAAAGTGTTTGAAAATTATTTAACATCCAAATAAATTATGCCATAAAAATGAAGAGCAGAGCGAATAAAAGAACGCATATCTGTTGACATTGAGAACATTTGCACAAGTTAACATACATTATTAACCGTCAACTGATAAGACCATTCATTTATATGAAAAATAAAAGATTCAGAATACATGCAGATGAAAAACAGTAACCAAATTCATATAACTTACCAACACCTGCGAGATTGCCATATTTTTGCACAACACTTGTAATGCTCAACACCTTCTCTTCACTGATGCCCAACTATAGCCACCATCGATGTAAAATATATGCACAGATCATATATTGCAGTTATAGAAGACTGTGTAGCTGTAAATGTATTAGATAGGCCTAGTGCTGATTAACTTGAGTATCTAAGCATTTTTTTTCTTGCATGCATGTCCATTAACAAACAAATAGCAATCAACAACAGCATACCTTTGAACAAACATCATCAGATGCACCACTTTGCTTGAAAAGCTTCCCCAGATAGAACGGTATCATATCACTGATGCATACCCCCCTGAAGATCAGGTTCCGGCAAAAGATTTACCAAGAAATTATTGATATAAATATTAGGAATTCAAAGCAGAGAAGGCTCAAAAGGAAACAAGGAATGACTTATCAACAACCATAAAACCTTATTAACTTGTGTGTTTTAGGCTCCTACTTAAAATTACTAATATCATTCATAGACATTGAGCAAACTGACAGCCAAAGCTCACTTGGAAATTTAGCCTTGCGTTATTTAAGGCTCAAGGTACTCTAATTATGTCATGCCTCCAGAAAATATCAGTTCAAGATAAAAGAAATGTCTACAGGGAAATTCACTTTCCAAAATGGTAGTCTCTGATATACAACTGGTTGTATAACAATGACATATGAAGTGCCAATGAACAAAGTGGTTATGCCACTAACCAGTATACCCATAGAACCGTTGATATAATATATGGAGCATTTCTGGAGAAAGAACCAGCAAATGATTGCCATGTGCCATCCAAAGACAGCATCCGCGACAAAGTTATGCCTACCTAAATCATAAGCAAGAAACTGATTGGAAAAACTATAAATAAAAAAATAGGACTATAAAAGATTACTAGTACTGAACTTAAATCCTAAAAATACAAAAGATCTAAGTAAGCAATGAGTCACTGAAACAGAAGTACCAGTAGATGGGACAGACCCATATATTTAAAGCCTCTTCACTGATGAAAAGTCCACAACCAGCAGCCATGAGCAACCAAAAGTAAACGCATCTGCAATGTGCCATTCTAGGATATTCTTAAGAAGAATGCCAGATGAAATATACACATAGGGATGCAATGCTGTCTAGTTCTCTCTTTTTGCATGAATATGAGAAGATCTAAGCACTTGCATGCTGTGAAGATATATGTACAGACCACGGAAAAAAGTTAGGAAGATGATTGAATTCGATGTGAGTGCAGTTTATTCTGACAAACTGCAGTCAAAATAGTAGTGACAGAATGATAGCATACCCTGGAGCATATTCAGGAAGAATGATTCTGTATCCAAAAGCTTTGAAAGTAAAACCAATAGGGGATGCAGCCATGACTGGTGAGGGGGAACCTTCAGCCAGAAATTGAACTCCAAAGAAAGATCCTGTGCTAGACTGCTTAAGGCCAACTGACATGATTGTAAAAATTGCAGCGACACCCAACACGATTGCTAATATCAAGAGAAATGAACTTCCCGTAGAAGTTGGTTCATTTTTTTTATTTACAACTGCCTCATCAGAAGGTAAATCCAGGTCACCTTGAGTATCTTTTGCAGCCTCATAATTTCTCGAATCTTTACTCTGAAATCTTCTAATCCTATGACAAGAGATGCACGGCAAATTATAATTAAGCACCAAGCTGTAATTGAACAACGATGACCAAGTGCTGGAGCAGGAAATGAACCAAACGGGACAGCATTTTAATGAGAAAGGTTTTCTCTTTTCATTCTTTTTTCACCATTGTTAAAAGTTGGATTTGTCAGACAGGGATTGTTACTGCCTCCAATCAGCGTCAGAGACAACAATGTTTGCGATTTTTTACATCAAAGTACCACATTTCTGGATTAATAAATGTTTGCAAATTTGTTGACATCACAGATTGGTGAGATGTATTTCATTTTCCTATCAAAATTAACAACCTTTAGGCTATACTTGTTAGGAAGGATGGTTGCGGAGAAGCGTGGATTGGATAAAGTGGAAAGATGGGGACGAGAAAGGGTGGATGGCTTCCCATCCATCTAGTTATTTAACTAAAAGATAAGGGACGGATGACAGCCAACCCATCAAAATCGAAATCATTGAAAATCACAAAGAAATAGAAGGATAGGAGACAATCATCCCATATTGGAAGGATTGGAGGAGGGATCCCTCCTTTCCTTCTTTGGGTGCTTATCCTTCTCACCAAACGAAGAATACTCAATCCCTCCCCTCTCATCCACCCTTCCCTCAATCCCTCCTAACAAACAGAGTGTTAGGACATCCTAGTGCCCGATAAAGAATAATCCATGCACAACACAATGCAGTTAACTATACATGTCTGGTTTTATTGTTATCCAGTACATTAATCACTCTTTTTTTTTAAAAAAAAAATAAACCCTTTGTCATTAGACAAAAAGTAATCGGAACCAGAAATCAAAACTTTTGGCAATGATCAAATTACTCATAGTCCACGTGGTTGAACCAGAGAAGAAAAACCAGTTAGCTTGGAAACTTAGTGATGAACATTACATTGAGAAGCAACTTAATCATTAAAGGATGCTAAAGAAAGCAGCCATTGAAACCAAAGCTTCCTATTTTCTTTGTTGAGCAAAAGCCAAGAACAAGTAGCGAGAAAGAAGCAGACGGAAGTTACCTGAAAGCTGAGGGTCCCCTGTTACAAAAGAAAACTTTGTGACCAGACCTTGAGTGGTTCAGTACTAGAGCTCGTGCTCGTCGACTTGGACTGAAGCATCTGGGAGCAGGTTTAGGGAGGTTTAAGGATGACCCGTATGTTAAAACTGACATCAATGCCATCTTTTCGTAGAGCCAGGACAAATGGCAGCTGCTGCTGCCTCTTACTAGCCGAGTTGGAGATCAGTTTGGACGGGGCTTTGGGGGGATATGAGGAAGTTTTTGGGTCCAATGAGGCGATGTATGAATGGTTGAGGTCAAAGAAAGAATAATAAATAGGGATATTCTATGCTTGAAAAGTTCCTTCCAAGTTCTCGTCAAAAACATAAAATTATTCAACATCCTCGAGTAAAAGAGAATCTTGTCTTCTTGGCCAACAAAATGTTTGGATATATTTTAAAACTTTAACAAAATGCAGAATTAAGAAAAGGAAAGAAATAATTTGATAAAATGCCAAAGTATCTCATCACTCAAACCTGCTAGCTAATTTACTTTTCATAATTATAAGGTGATTTGAAGACTTTTTGACTTAAAAAAGAAAAAATCTTATGATATAATATTTTCCCATGTCATTTTTCATTTAACTAGAATAATTATAAACCACATAAAATTTAAATATCTTCCATAATCATAATGCTTTATTTCTGTGAAAAAATATTCGTAGCAAACCAAGACATATATTGAATAAAAATTTGGATATGATATTTATAAATAAAAGATTCTGAGACACAAGACAAGATAATACTATGAATAATGCTGGAAGGGAACCCAAAATCAGACAAGGTTTCACGCAAGATACTCCAATCCACCCTATCGTATGCCTTAGCCAAATTAATTCTGATAGCTAAGTTGCCATGTCTCTTCTTTGAGTTGCGAATGGAGTGCATAAGCTCTTGTGCCATGGCAATATTATCATGAGCAGAACGGCCAGCAAAAAAAGCACCTTGAAAAGGATTTATAATGGAGAGCATTCTGAAGGATATTAGTTGGATACTGCTATGTTGCAGTTAGACACATGAAAAAGCCTAGTATACATATTCATGAAGAACAAGGATAAATTCAAGTCCAAGAAAAGGCATAGTGAGAATTCTGATAGGTTCCTCCAGCACTTCAGTGAGAATTTTGTAGCTGACGTCACAAAGACTTACAGGTCTAAACTGCTTTTTACATGCAGGGACATCCTCCTTGGGAATAAGGGAAAGGAATGTCTCAGTTAGGTTTGAAGGGCAGGAACCAGCTCGAAATAATATTGTCAAGGATCCATCTGGCCAGGGAGTTTTATAAGGTTTCATAGACTTTGCTGCAGCTAGAACTTCAGAAGCGGTGACTGGTTCCAATAATAACTTAGCCCCTTGATCCGAGAAATAGAGAGGATGATTTGGAAACTGAGGAAAAGGCATAGTAATGCTATTGTTATAACAAAGCAGGAGCAGGATCATCAGTCCAAGAGCCGTCTTCAGGTTTCGATTTCTCAATCCTGTTATGTTAATGTCTTCGATTAGCAGTGCTGGCATGAAAAAGTTGAGCAAAAATTTCTCCAAGTTGAAGCCATTGAACCCTGAATTTCTGAAACCTCCTGTGTCAAAATATTCTGATATTCTGTGGTAAGTTCTTCCTCAAGGTGAGAAAGGAAATCAGAGTCCCTTACTTCTGAATTCCTTGTACACGAGCAAGAATTCGTCGTTTACTTCCGAAAATATTACCAAAGACATCTCTGTTAAGAATTTGAGCTTGTCTAGCCATATTAGAGAGAGCATCCATGAGGGAAGAATCAAAGTTAATTTCTCCATGAATTGGCCGCCACAGGTTCAAACTCTTCATGCAGCTTGAAAATGGAATGGCCTGGACCCCTAGGGGGGACATAACCTGTAAGGCAAAGGAGAATTAATGAAGTTATGATCCGAGTGGGTTCTAGGAAGATGATGGATATATAGCAGATACATTAAATTAACGCCTTTCTGCATTGGCCAATGCACGATCTAAATGGACTTAAGTAGAAATTATAGCCCCATGAACTCTTCTCTGAAAGTGTGGAGATCCTTTAAAACCCAAATCAAGCAGCTCGCATCTGTCAATGTTGCCTATAAACTTCTGAGCCCTCCTCATCTGAAACCAACCACCCCTTTTCTCTGACATTATCGAATAGCCATTGAAGTCCCCAGTCACAACCCAAGGAAGATAAACACAACAATGTCTCCCTCCCAGACGCCTGGGGACTAGCATATCCTGCAGTAAAGTACCATAATCTATTACCATTCTTGTGAATCGATTCAGATTGTTTTTAACCCACATGTTATCATCCATGTACTGAATATTCACCAATTCAAAAGCTACTGAAGATATGATGTTTAATCACCATTAAAAAACAACAGAAAAGGGAGTCATGATACTTACTTATTTCTTCAAACCCTTCTTGGAATTCAGAAGATTAAGTTTAGATAGAGATGAATATTCTTTGATATATTTGAGAGAAAAGTTATGGCGGGGGAGGGAAAAGAAAAGAAGGGTAAATCAATTATCTAGTAAAATTCTCTTTAAATACAGAGGTTAGGTTGGGTTTTTGTATAATGTGTGGAATTTTTTATTTTTTTATTTTTTTTATTTGTTCTTTTTTTTATCTATTTGAATGTGCAATTTTTTTATTTAATAAACAAATAAAATTGTTAAATTTTATCCATTATACATGTTGGCGTGACCAATTGATTTACATATTAGCATGCTAATGTACAAAATAATTATGCATGAATATTTCACTTTATTTTTAATTAAGTATTTACATTTTTATTTTTGTATTTAAGAGTAAGTGTTTTTATTTTTCTAATTAAGTGTTCTTACTTTTAAAAACTTATCAATTAAGTGTTTCTAATTAATTTTAAAAGCTAACAAGTGTCCATTTAGCATTTTTGATTTTATGTATTCAATAATTGTACAAATTTAAATAAAATTAAAATTAAGATAACAGGATAATAGTAAAAATTTATTCAAATTAAGAAAAATAAAAATAAAAGACTACTTGTCAATAAAAAAAAAGCTCATATTGACTTAATCTTCTCTGCTTTTTCACAGACAAATAGAAAAAATAAACAATTTGCATACTAAAGTATATAATAATCTCGAATAAATATAATTGATTGCTTGATGCAAAACCTTATTATACAAAATATGCATCGCTCCTGCGTCTCATCAATATAAATTTCTCTAATTTTTCCAAGTTATTTACACTTATCATTATTTTTGTCTTGGACCGGCGGTCCGGAATTTGACTGAGACTGTCTTTGTTTTCTCCTAGTTTTTATGTTTGTGGTGAAATAAATACAGTAAGGTGTTTGGTAATAAATTAAATTGTGTTTTATGTTACGATGCCGTTAAAAAATTATGTTTGAAACGTAGGTTTTGTGTAGTAATTTTTACATGTTTTTTAACTGAATTTCATAAAATTCTTTTTGTTTTTGCGTTTTAAAAATGTTTTTTAAAAAATATTTAAAAAATTATTTTTTTATTTGCTTCAAATTAATATTTTTGGTGTTTTCAGATCATTTTGATGCGCTGATATCAAAATAATTTTTTAAAAATAAAAAATATTTTTTTTATGCATTTTTAAGTAGAAAGCACTTTAAAAAACAATCGCAATCATATTTTCAAATACAACTACCAAATATTTTATACATGTTTTTTGCTACACATAAATTTCAACCATAATTTTTTACTAAACACATATCTAAATCTAACTAACCACAAATAACTGTATTTTTATATAATTTTTTTTTAATTCACAACCACAAAAATTACCTAAAAAACAAACACACTCTAATCAGAAGTGAAAGATAATTAATTGAGTTTATTAATTACATGTTAAAGTTTTTAAAGACAAAAACACTATAAATATGAGGAGATATTTAAAATATTTAATTTTTATCTCTCTAAATCTCATAAGATTGTTATAACTCTTTATATAAAAAAAATTTAGAAAACCTTATTGATATTAAATAGAAAAATAAAACATAAAAATTATTTTTTCCAAATAGTAAAACTAAAAAAAATCTAATAATGCTAAATAGAAAAATAATATTCGAGTAAATGAAGAGTTATATTTTAATAGTTGTATTTGTTTAAAAGTCTATTTAAAATTAAGTTGTATCATTTTAAATAGAGTTATATTCTTTTTAAAGAGTTATATATTTTGATTTTAAATAAAATTAATGTTTAAATTATCTCTTTTTACACGGGGACAATTCTAACATTGGATAATGGAAAAAACTTCTATTTTACAAAAACTCTTTCCTTCACGCAAAACTTTCTTGGTTAATCCATGATCATTTTATGTGTAGCATGTAATTGTGGGTCCATAAAATATTTGTGCGAGTCATCCTATTATAGTTTTTTATTGATAAATTTTTTTAATAATTAATAATATATAATAACTAATTACTAGAAATCATCCACTTTTAAAATACATTATCTATGATCTCCAACTATGATGATTTAGTAACATATAACAAAAATCATCGTGAGTCATTAAACTTTGATACTAATTAATATTGCGAGAAAAAAAATAACATTGTTTATTATAAGTTGAAATCTTAAAAAATTAGAAACACCGTAACTATAAAGATCCTAAATATTCAATTTGTATTTATTAAAGTCTCACTTACCAAAAAAAACTATTACAATTTTTTTATATAAAAAACAAAAAAAAAATATTAATATTGAATAGGAAAATAAAAATAAAATATTCCCTTAAAAAAACTAGAAAAGTCTAGTAATAGTGAATGATAAAGAAAAAAATAATATATATATATATATATATATATATATATATTTTCCTAAAAACTACTATTTCAAAATTTGGAACGACTAGAACTTTTTTCTAAGAAAAAGATGAACAATATATTCTATTTCTAGATTAACTCAGTATTTAATATCTATATTTAAAAAAAATATTTATTTAAATATAAAAGATATTTTGAGATATCACATTAAAAAAATGAATTAATAAAACCGACATTAATAGATATTTCCATGGTGATCGACAGAGGGTGCATTTCAAACAAAAGTATGCGACTTTCTTACGTAACTTTTCAACCTGGAGTGAAACCGACGATAAGTTGTTGGGTAGTTTGGTTAGGGTTAATTTTTAAAGTGTATTTTATTTTAAAATATATTATTTTTTTATTTTTAAAATTTATTTTTAATATCTACGTACTAAAATAATTTTAAAAAATTAAAAAAATTAATTTTTAAAAAAATTAAATTTTTTAAAAAATATTTTTTTAAAAAAAAATTAACAGTTGTCCCTCACACTTAGGAAATCTGTCTTAAAAAACTGCCACTACTTTACTGTACTCCTTTTATGTTTTGTTTTTTCCCGGAAAATTACCATACCGTGATTCTTGTCTTGTCAGATCCTTAGTGGTCGGATCAACTTCAAAGTCTTCAACTAATCTTCATATCTCACATGTACGTAACTTCTAGCTCCTTCTTTCCTTTTCAGCTTACTGAAGTATTAAGCTTTCTTCTTTTTTATCTCTCTTTGAGTTGGATTTCTTGATTGGTTGTAGTTTCGTCCACATGGTGGATTATGGCTAGATATTATTTGCAACTATATTGGCTAAAAAAAGATTGAATTTTCTAGTTGGGGTTTCGATTTTTAGTTCTTGAATTGCTTGTAATTCTCAGTTGCTTCATTCAAAGGAGGATGGCTTTCAGGGCAGTTCATTCGTGGACCTTGGCTGATCTTATCTTTGCCTTTCGTGACCTTGCCATTGCTTATGTCATGCTTTGTGGATCCGCTTATGCATTTCTTTTATCAAAATTCTTGAGTGCTTTTGGGTTTTATCTGCCATGTCCATGTACAGGCCTTTTTGGGTATCAAAATAACGATTTGTGTTTGCATAAACTGTTAATTGATTGGCCAAAAAGCAAAATCTATTATGTCCAAGCGCTGGTGAAGAGTAGGTTCCCTTTTGATTTGATTTGGTTTGCGGATCAATCAAGTGATTTGCATGTGGAGGGTGTTAGAGATAAGAAACGGGAAAATGGGGTGATTGAATTGAAGGGAGAAGGGTGCTCCACTTCCCTTTCAGGTCCAAGATTTTCGAATTGTGTTGGTGGAGAAAGTGGATATGATGCTAAGGAGAAGAAAGTTACGAACCAAAAGTACAAGCCTGGGATCCGGAGGCGCAGGAGAGCTACTATTGGATACGGTAGATTCCTTTCCGCTTTGTCTGCAAATAGCACACGCTCAATTGGTCTAGCTGCTCCTCTCTCTAGTCATGATAGCGGCAGTGAAATGGGAAGTCAAATCAGTGGAAACTTGGGTCCTGCAAGTGGAACTGAAGATGGTCTTCTGGGTGAGTGAAATGTGCATCTTAAGTGAGCTGTTTTTCCTCCCTAAATATTATTCTTTAGTTGTTGGTGATTCTGCTATACCTTTTAGATTCTTAATTACCTGATTTCGGAATTAAAAGTTAAAACAATAACTTTTGTTGAAGTCTCAATGTGTCATAAAAAATAGCGATGAAGTGTGAGTTAAAAATGGTTTCTTTTAAATTTTTTGTTGATTTTCTTAGTTATCACCGAAATGCAAACTGACCTTTCTGGTAATGCCTAATGCCATTTTAGGTGATGGACATGGTCCAATTGTTATTGATCATGGTAAAAGAGTTCATGGTAGTTTTGAGTTGAATGGGTTGTATGACAAGGGTAAAGGCATCAGAAACGACCCATCATTTGTTAAAAGCATGGCATGTAATGCTGAAGATGTATCGGACAGTGTTGGAAATGATGCGATCAAAATGTTGGAACAATCACTTGAAGAAGAGAAAACTGCGCTAGCTGCTCTTTACCAAGAGTTGGAGAAAGAGAGGGCTGCTGCTGCTAGTGCAGCTGATGAGGCGATGGCCATGATCATGAGGTTGCAAGAGGATAAGGCATCAATAGAAATGGAAACGAGGCAGTATCAGAGGATGATAGAAGAAAAGTTTGCTTATGATGACGAAGAGATGGATATTCTGAAAGAGATCCTTGTTCGGAAGGAGCTGGAGAATCATTATCTAGAGAAGAAACTCGAAGCTTATCAGTTAATGAACATTTCAGGAAAAGAGCAGCTGGAAGAAAGCAATCAGATGAACAGTACTGGAAAAAGGCCTTCACTTTCATTTGATTCTGATGAGAATCTATCCCTGCTGCCAGAGCAGATGGTGAAGAGTAAAACCATTTTTCAGAAGGAAGTGAAAACAAACTCAACTTGTTCATCAAATGATGAAGAAAGTCATACTCTTGCTTTTGGGAAGGAAATGATGCCAGAGTGTAAGGAGTCAGCTTCTGATTCATCTACTTCAGAAGGGGTGCTGCAGAAAACTGTTTGCGTAGCAGGGAAAGAAAAAACACGAAGATATGTTAGCGTGGTATCCCAAACTTGCGGAGGCATGGAAGAGGAGATGGGAAAAGACAGAAATCATTTGAATCAAGTAGGAAGCTGTATGCATAGTCCCATGCTTGACACTGAATTGACTGTTTATGATGTTCATGTCGTTGATGATGAAACAACAGTTTGGAAGGAGGGTGGTGGAAAAGAAAGTGGACCATTAAGTAGTGCTCCTTCAGATTTTGAGGTTTGGACCACTAGTGAACTGAGTGATTGTCCAAGAACAAGCATGACAGAAATTGAGCCTAATGGTCGTGGAAGCCATTTGGATACCACTAGCAGTTCACCAGGGTTGGGCGATTCACAGTGCAAAACCTTGGATATTGACTCACAGCAGAGTTCTTCATCGGCAGTCAATAGTGAAAGGTTTAAAATTGACTCTGAAGTTGAATGGCTTAGAGAAAGGCTACGAACAGTGCAAGAGAAAAAGGATAAATTGACTTTCCCTGCAGAGCACAATGAGAGGGTCAATGCACAATTGAAACTTGTGGAGGAGATAATAAGCCAGCTTCGAGAAACTTATCAGCTGAGAGAGCCAGTGAGGCAGGCTTCTTTACCCCCTTTATCTTCTAAGGTGCGCTGAACAATTTTATAGCACCACTATTTAGATTTCCTCTGCATATGTCGAGTTTTGATTTGCGCCCATGGCATAGTCCTATAGTCATTTATACCTGTTTCTTGTGTCATAAATTTTCCTTTTCTGATTTCCTTTTTTTTTTTTTTTGTCATGTATGACAATTACACCAACCTAGTGATTGATGTTAGACACTGCTGAGGAAACAAACTGTAATATCACTTGGAGTTTAGGATAAAATCATACAACTAGATCATCATCCTCACTGGAAGTGTCATGAGGTGAGAAACTGATAGGGAGAACTGCAAATTAGGAGGATTGAGTTCACAGATTTTTAGATCTTGGTTACTAGAATGGCTGTTTTACGAGTACTGCATGGCATTTCTTTGTTAATAGATGGCGTTTAACAACTTGGAATGACCGGCTGCTACAGGCTGTTGTGTTAGGCTTTGACAAGCAGTGTTCTTATTTGCTTTCCATGCACCGTGCTTGGAATTTATACATTAACTTCAGAAGTATATGAGTGGACCTTTTCTTCTGTTGGCATTTCAGAGTCTAATCTTCATGCTTCTTTTAAAACCAGACCAAACAACATTTCAAAAAACAAGAAGTTTCATTTTACTTTTCATTTCCTTCTGCTTCTCCTTGTTGCTTTGTTTCATTTCCTTCTCCATTTCATTTTGCGTGGTAAGATGAATGAATGTCAAGCACGCAATCAAATGGCTTGGTTGTGAGAAATCAGAGGTGGCCCTATTTGAGGCTAGGGTTGGGACTACTACTACCAGCCCACTTGTTTTTAATGGCACTCTGCTTTTGTAGAGAAAGAAAGAAAGCTGGCAATACATTTCGTGCAAGACATTTCGTGTGCCATTAACACTTGGTTGTGTGTTAAGATGCCCATGAGAGACTAGATATAGGAAATTAGCGTCAAATTCTAAAATGGTCAGAGGTCATGATCAGTGGAAACAAATGGACGTATGCATTTGGTGAAGTTGATACATGTTAGAATACCAAACAATAAGGAGAGAAAAAAAAGCGAAAGCCCAAGCTGTTAGGTAAAATAAGGATGATAAGATTCAAATTCGTGATCATTTAGTCATTCTTATATCATGTCAAAGAACTTTTTCAACCAAAAAATTTAAGTTGTTCTATAATGTCCCAAGATATGTTTTATATTAGTCTCTAACACTTATTAGCTATTACATATAGTAGTTGAATAGTAGCACATAGGTTATTTTGTCTGCTTGAGCTAGGATGTGTTTTCGATTTGATCTCAGTTTCTGGAGGTTAACACTTGAGGTATTAACCCTGTCAGTTTTAATGATATATTAGTTCAGACATGTTTTACTTTCAGACAGCTAAGATCTTTCTACCGAGTCGGAGCACATAACTTTTTTGTTCCTTTTCTTTTTGTCAACTTCATGTTTGACACTTCACCTTGCATTTTCAGGTGAGCTTGAAAAAAAGGAGTTGCAGAAGTGTGTCGTCGGAGGCCTTTGAAAGTGCCTGAATCATGTATCATATATACCAGAACTGGGAATCTGCAGACGTGATTTAGGGTTTTCTCCTGTACCATGTTGTTAGTATTCTGAAAACTGTAAATTTAATTAGCTTTCAAAATTATCAGTGCATAGAGTTTGCTGTTGTAAAGTATAATATTGATCTGGTTGACGAATTTTGAAGTGAATCAAAATTTCTCCGGGTTGTATTTTTTTCAACAGATTTCTCCAATATATCTTTGAATTTGAAAGTAGTTGTAATAGTTAGTCTTCCTTCTTCTAGTTAAAGATTCTCGTGCAATATTATTAAGGAGACCATCCTGAAGAGTGGGTGCTTGAATAATAGCATTCCTGCCAGCTCTCGAGTGAAATTGGTCTCCTCCTCATTTCCCTTTAAAGAAAATAAGAAAAGGGAGAAAATGCAGCCATTATGTTGCCGAAAATAACAAAATATTCTCCAAATGACATAATATTGCAGAATATTTTCTTATGCACTCCGATAGATAGCTTTAAGTTACTCTTTTACTTTAGAATAGATTATTGTGCGTGCATGTTTGTGTTTGAGAGTATAGTTTTAGTTGTTTTTTAAAGTATTTTTTATTTGAAAATGTATTAAAATAATATTTTTAAAAAATTATTTTTAATATCAGCATATTATAATATCTAAAAATATCAAAAAATATTAATTTAAAATAAAAAAATTTAAATTTCAAAAGCATTTTTGAACCGCAAAAACAAACATGGTCTAATATTAGAGACAAAAGAATGTGTTCTCCTGTATTTACTATTTTAAAAATATAAAAAATTATTTTCTATAAATATTTTTATTTTATATAGTTATTTTTTTAATTAAAAACATGTTTTTTTTTTGCATTTATTCTTTTATGTTTTAACAGGGGTGAGTATTTTTTAATCAATCTGGTTTTGGGTAAAAAAAAGGGGGGATATTCAATAATTTATTTTTTATTTTGATCAATAACCCTTGTGGTTTTTAATTCGTTTAGTGATTTTTGTGTAATTAAATCTTAGTGTTTTTTCATTTAGTATGTTACTATAAACCAAAAGAAATACAATGAGACGAGTCGGGCATTGAATTCATCTGATATGGTCATTGGTTATAAGAAATTTTTATTATTATTATTATTAATGGGGATATTCGGACTAGTTTGCGTATATCTTGACTAATTTTACAGGTTTTGAAATTAACGATTATATAAGTCTCCAGTGACCCTAAGATTTGTGAGACTCGAACTGGTGATTTCTAGAAAACAAACCTAAAAGCTGACCAGTTGAATTACATCCCTCAAAATTAATTATTTTCAGTTGCATAGATGTCTGGTTTGACCAAACCGTATTTTATGGTTCTAAATTTCTTTATTTTTATATTTTGATAATTTCAAGGATTTTTTCTTATAAAAAGATTGGTAATTTCATAATGAACTCATAACTTTATATTTAATAAAAGGAGTATACTTAAATTGTTTTTTAAAGAATTTTTAATTTAGAAATATATTAAAATAATATTTTTTTTATTTTTTAAAAATTAATTTTAACATTAACATATCAAAATGATTTAAAAATAAAAAATATTTTTAAATAAAAAAATAAAATTTTATGAAATACGCAATTCAAAACAATGCTTAAATTGACAAGCTATCCGTCTGTGGTTTTTTTTTTTTTTTTTCTAGGCAATAACTCGTTGATAATAAAGAATTGATTTTGAGTCATCATAAATTAATGAAAACGAATCGTATTGTCTATCAAATCCCGATGATGAAAGATTAAAACTATGAATCAAATATAAACATTCTCCGTCAACCCACAAAATAAATAACCACACCTTTGTTTAAAAAGAAGAAAAAAACCATAACAAATTGATGAGTTAATTTTTGGTAAAGAGTTTTTTTTATAAAAAATTTTTTTAAATAAAATAGATCTGGTAAATAAATTAGACCTGAAGAATTTGAACTTGATAATCAATTAAATCCAGGGTAAATATAAGTATAACAAACATTTTATATCTAAAGAATTTGAACATTACCAAGCACTGAGGTTGTATGTTTAATCCTAGATGATCCTTTATAAGTATAAAAAAACATGATAAATTATAATTTCTCTCCATTTATAATAATTATTTGTGTTAAGGTAATAATTTCTCTATACATATAAATATATATAATGTCTCAAGTTTTAAATAATTTTTTAGTTACAAATTTTAATATATCATACCAAACAAAAATAACAAATATGCTATAAAAGACTACAAAAATAAAAGAAACTAAATTAAAACGATTGACTGAATGATTGAATGATGAAAACAGATGAAATATGTTTTTGATATTGTAATTGTAGAGTGAAAAAAAGAAAGAGAAAAGGTAAAAAAAAAGTCACTTATGGTTGAAGAATATTATTTAAAAAATATTTGAGAAATGATTCAGTGATATATATATATATATTAAAATGATTATTATATTTTAAAATTTCCAAATATTTTTTAATCATTACTTTTTTATTATTAAAAAAGATATCATTCTGTTTTTTGTCAGCTACAAAAAAAAATAGTTAAATAATTTTTGCTTTTTATTCCAGGACTCATATAATTGTGTTTCAAATATTAGTTTTGTAGAATTTAAAATAAAATATTTTTTTATCTATGAACACTTGTTTTTCATTTTTTTTTATGCATGAAAATTCATTTCACAATAATTTTAACTAATCATATATTTTAAAAAAATATAACTACAAACAATTTTTAATTTTTTTTAAATTATAATTATAAAAATTATCACAATACCAGTTATTCATAAAAATATATAAATATTTTATAAATGCCGTTGAAAAAAACAAACGGAACCAAAATGGTTTGATTTCACCGGAGTTGGATGCCTTGGATTAAATAACTCAACAAGTACAGCAATGTTGTTGTCATGAAGCATATGCTGATGTTTGCTGGTGGTGGTCCGTGGTTGGTTAAGAATATAATTATGAGTTTACTGACCATATTGGGACCGACATAAAGCCTGTTGCTTACCTCAACAGTTACACAATGTAACTAAAAGTATCTAAAGTATTTTTTTATTTAAAAATATATTAAAATAATTTTTTATTTTTTAAAATTATTTTTTATATTAACATATTAAAAAAATAAAATAATTTTTTTTAAAAATAAATATTAAAAAAAAACACTATTTAAAATGCAATTCCAAACTGCATTTAACACATCACTCTTCATTATTAGTACATGTTTTTAACTTCTTTTTTTTTCATCAATGACAATTCATCTATATAAATACTAAAAAATATCTTATAATTAATTAAAACTAGCAAATAAATTATTGATACAATTAAAACTGGCCCTTCCGTCCAAATTTCCATCATTGTGTTAGATAATAAATGGCGTGACCTATTTTTTCTATCAAAAAATAGTTTGAGATACTCAAATTAAAAAAATCAAAAGCTAAATTCAATTTAATCCGAATCTCAAAGGCATTTTTGGGTTATTTAGTCGGAAAAATTGATAAACTATTTGATTAAAATAATAAAAGAATGTTGATGTATTCAAAATAAAAAGGATTAATGTTTAAGTACTTGATTGGTATAAAATAAAAGTTATAATACTAATAATCATATAAGAAAAAATAACAAGTCATGAAAAAAATAACAAGGTTTGACAAGTACTAGTTACATGACCCGAGAGATGCCGCGGGTCATTTGTTTTTGCATAAAAAATATAAAAAATTTAAAATTTAAAAGTGTTAGATCTTTCTGTAAAGTTATACCGAATAGTCTAAATTAACTGGGTTAACTAATATCAACAAACTAAATAAAAAAAATTAATTAAAAAGAAAAAAAAAGCATCAGCCTTTTCACCGTGGACTGCACTGTGCAGTCCATAGTAAAAGGCATAAAAAGAAAAAAAAGCAAAAAAAAAATTAAAGGCATCAGCTTTTCCACTGTGGACTGCATACAATATTAAAAGATGAAATCGGAAGAAAAAAAACTAATGAGAAAAAAAATCTGAATCAACTGAGTTAACTTGCTAAATCAGGTTAACCCGTCAAACCTGAGATTCATGTCATGAAAGTGTGATAACTAAATAGAAAAAATATTTAATATTAATGAACTAAATTAAAAAAAAAGATTAATTAAAAAGGAAAAAGCAAAGAGAAAAAAACTATTGAAGAAAAAGAAAAAAATCTGAATCAACTGGATTAAACCATCAAACCTGGGATCCTTGTCATGAAAACCTAATAATTAAACAAAAAAAATTTAATATTAAGAAACTATAGAAAAAAAAATAAACTAAAGGCATAAGTTTTTTTACTGTGGACTACACCGTGTAGTTCACAATAAAAAGCTTAGAAAGAAAACAAGAAAGGAAAAAAAAAAAACAAAGTCATACGCCATGGGTTAATTTTTTTTGCTTGCATAAAAAATATCAAAAAAAGCTAAGATCTAAGAGTGTTAGGTCTTTCTGCAAAAATATACCCAAAAGCTTTAGGTCTAGCTGCAACACTTGACCCAAGAATAATATTTATAATATTAATAATAATATTAAACTTATATGACTTAAGTTTAAATGAGCCTGACTGCAATACCGGACCCAAGAGCATTAGATGTGGGTCTGGCTATAAGGTCGTGTCATAAAAGTGTGATAATTGAATAAATTAATTAAAAAGAAAAAACAAAGAAAAAAAACCGTTAGAAAGAAAAAAAAACTAATGAAGAAAAAGAAAAAAATCTGAATTAATTCGGTTAACCCTTCAAACCAGGTTAACCCGTCAACCCTGAGATTCGCGTCATGAAAGTTTGATAACTAAATAGAAAAAAATAATTGACGGGTTTATCCAGAATTAACTGGGTTAACTCATCAAACCAAGTTAACCGGTCAAGACTAGGATATGTGTCATAAAAGTTTGGTAATTAAACAAAAAGAAATTTAACATTAACAAACTAAACTAAACGAAAAAAAACTAATTAAAAAGAAAAAAATCCGGGTTAACTCGTCAAATCAGGTTAACCCATCAAACTCGTGATCCGTATTATGAAAGTCTGATAACTAAATAAAAAAATAACATTAACAAACTAAATCAAACAAAAAAAATCATTGAAAAAAAAAACAAAAAAAATAAAAATGAAAAAAGAAGAAGACAATTCTATTATAATAATAATAATAATATATTAATAAGGGGATATTAATAAGGGGAAAGTGAAAGGATGAAAGTCTAATAATTAAATAAAAAGAAATTTAATATTAACAAACTAAACTAAACTAGAAAAAAATTAATTAAAAAGAAAAAAAATCCGGGTTAACTTGTTAAATCAGGTTAACTCATCAAACCCAAAATCTGTATCATGAAAGTCTGATAACTAAATAAAAAAATTTAACATTAATAAACTAAATCAAACAAAAAAAAAATCATTGAAAAAAAAATTAAAAACAAAAAAAATGAAGAAGACAGTTCTATAATATAATATAATAATAATTATTATTATAATATAATATATTAATATAAGGGGAAAGTGAAAGGCGTGTATAGTATAATATAATATAATAACAATTATTATTATTATAATATAATAATTATAATAATATAATATATTAATATAAGGGGAAAGTATTAATATTACTTAATACTTAATTTATTTAAAAAAAACGATATATTCAAAAGAATAAAAATTAAAATGTATATACTCAATTAAAAAATATATAAAATTAATGTACCGATAATACAATTTTGTTTTTCCTTTTATTACAAAATATAGGATTCAGATCCTTCGAAAGAGTACGATTTTTATGATCTAAATACGACTTAATAGGTATGTTAATGATAATCATAATTACCATGATAATGATGATATAATAACCATAATTAGTTAATTACTAGATATCTTGTACGCGTTACCGTGGGCCGAACAATTTTTTTTTTTTTTTATTGTAAAAGAAGTGATATGTTAAACAAATTAAAGCCTCAAGTCATTGATAAAAAATCAATAAACCGACAAAAAAACAATAAAAAAGAAAAAAAAATAATCATGTCCGAGCATATTTGAATTCTCAAACAACTCAATATTAACTTAATCGAAAAAAAAAACCAGGAAAAAAGAGAGTCAAACTTCAAATAAAAATAGAAAACATCAGCTTGAAAAAAAGAAGAAAAATACTAAGAAAACTTAGGCAAACATCCTAAACCTAGTCCAACCTAAAAAAATGACAACTTGTTAAATCATATACCCGAGTTCGATCGAGAAGCTTAAATGTCATTCAATTTAATTTTAAATGATGAAATCGTTGAAAAAACTATTGATAGAAAAACTTGCAAGAAAAAATAACAAAAAAACAGGGTTAAAATTTGTCAAGGAAAAAACTCAATAAGAATGGAATCCAAACAAAAAAAATACAATTAAAAAAATTAGGACCAAACTTGAAAGATTAGAAAATCATATGAGGTAAAATTAGAAATCATTTGTAATATGATAGGTTATTTATAGATTAAAAAATAATGGATTGAAATGGAAAAAAAAATTATCTAGGGTTAATCCAATTTAATTTTGAATGATAAGATCAGCAGAAAAATATTAATAAAAAACCTGTAAAAACAACAAAAAGAATAGGATAAAATTTAATAGAAAAAACTCAAAGATGATGCAATTTAATTAAAAAAATTATATCAAATAAAATAAATATCAACTAAAAGAATAATGACCAAATTTTAATTATTAAAAAAAACCATAGGGGATGAAATCGAAAACATGTGTAAAAACAAAGTAAATCCAGACAAACATCGTAAACATAACCAAAATTTAAAAAACTCACAACCTATGAAACCCTGGATCCTGGTCCTATCAAGAAGTTTATTATAAGTCAGTTTAAAAATATAATTTTAAAAAACTTATCAAAGGAAAAAAGAAGAAGCAAAAAGCCTCTAATGAATCCGACAACCAACTTAGATCAGCAAATCAAACATATGACTTAAGACATGAAATTAGGATGTCCCTGTAAATAGGAAAGAGAAAAAAACACTTGCAAATATAATATTAAAAAAATGCTTTAAAAAAGACAAAAATCGACTCGAGCTAATTCTTTATATCTATTATCCAGGTCATGAGACTAGGGTGACTCCATTAAAGCAAACCCGAAAAAAAAAAAAGATTCTTAACCAACCAAACATTGAGGGATAGAATTGAGAAAAAAAAATCAATAAAAAAAACAATGCAAAACAAAAAAAAAAGCAATTAAAAGAATTATGACTAAATTCGACATAAAAATTAAATGACATTAAATGTTCAGGAATGAAATTGTATAAAATAAACCCATTAATAAAATGATTAAAAAAACAATAATTCAAAGAATTAGGACCAAATTTATCATAAAAAATAAACGAAAACAAATGCTTAGGGTGAAATTGAAAAAAATTCAATTAAGAAAATGATTCAAAATAAAAAATAAATAAAAATTAAAAGAATGAGGACCAAATTCGAAAACAAATTTAAAAAATTAAATGATCAAGGATGAAATAAAAAATAAAATCCAATTAGAAACAATTAATGTAAATAAAAAAATTACAAATAAAAGAAGAGAGAATGAATTAAAAAAAAATTGAAGGGCTACTATGAATTTTTGCATGGCCAGTGCGCAATCCAAGGAAGAAAGAGAAGAAAAAAAAAGAAAAGCAATTTCAGGTCAAACCACATTGAACCATCATACACGTGCCACCTATAAAGAAATAAGATGGCGAAACAAATCAAATGATGTAGCGGAATCACGGTTACAATCGCTGGAGTCAGCCACACGCACTGCCAGAAGGCAATGTAGCAGCCAACATGTACGATCAACCTTTTTGTTTTTTTTTGCGTGAAAAATGAAAATGCCCTCATCACCAATGTTGTTAAAATCGTGATTTTAACATGGCACGGAAAGCCGCACGCAAACTCAGATCGTAAAAACGGATCGTAAAATCGTAAAAAAATCGTAAAAAATTTTAAAATACATTAAAAAAAAATTCATACTTCAAATAAAAATTCATACATTAAATTTAAATTATATTGATTTTATATTTAAATTATTTTTTTATTGATTTGATTCTAAGATATTTTGATTTTTTAACTGTGATTTAATTTAGAATTATTATTTAACGAGAACCATTAGAAACATTAGAATTATTTCCAAGAGATCATGCATGATCTCAAGCGTGAGAGTTTTAGACTCGAGATTATTTGAAAATAAGAGAAGCATTAATTAATTCCATTTATTTATATAAAAGTCTTGGCTATTCAATCTCAATAGCAACCATACACTTATTAACCAACCATGCGAATATTTACATCTGACGTGGCAGTTTCATTATTCGTGTTTCAAGAAACAGTTGAACGCTCCATCGATGCAGGAAATTAATATATATATATTTCTCGGGGTTGGGTTGCTAGATAGAATCTTTTTTTTGGTGTGGCGGAAGACTGATTCGGTGAGTCACAGTTACTAAATAAATTGCCTTTGATCTGTTCAAGCCAATAGGCGGGTGACACGTGGCAGATACACTGAATTTTGTTCTCCTGCAGGCAAACTCGTTCAATCGGTGGTAAAATCGCGATTTTATGCGATTTCACCCGATTTTAACGATTTTAACTGTTTTTGACCCGATTTTACTCATTTTCGATTTTTATGAACGATTTAGCACGTAAAGTCTATATTAAATCGTAAAAACGTACGATTTTACGACTTGAATCGCGATTTTAACAACCATGCTCATCACTGAACAATATTAACAAACAAACCATAGTGAAATTACAACTATGTCCTTTAAACCAAGGCTAAAAGTTTGAATTGTAAAGGTAATGTGGTAATTTAACTGTTCTGAAAAATTTAAAAATATAAAAACATCATTACGCAGAAGGTATTTAATTATTTTATTAAATGATTATATTAATAATTTTACTATGCATTTAAAAATCAAATTACTAAAATAATCTTGCACAATCCTCTGAATACTTTTATGTTACGGTGAAAAGACAATGCTACCGTTGAAACCAAGAGAAAAAAAATAGAATAATTAGGGGAGAAAAAAGTTATAACACTACGGTAACTAATAGTATTATGTTTTGCATAATAATTAGTCTTAATTACCACAATTATTTATCGTTATCCGCGCTCGGAAAACGATTCGTTTCATTATCCCAGAGTCATCTTTCATCCGTTTATCTCCATGCGGCCACTTGACCACATGGTCCCGGGTGAAGCACCGTAATTACAAGGACTTCTGGATCCTTTTAATTTGTTATGTTATCACTTTCAATTCTTGTGTTCCACTTGGATTTGAGTTTGAAAATTCTTCAGACGTTTTTCTCCATTGTCGTTTGGAGAAGAAAACAAAAGGACACAGGCAAAATAAAATTAATTATTTCATTGTATGATATTAAAAAATAAAATAAAAAACTTAGGTATTGCATGTCAATTCAAGAGTATTTGCCTTTTGCTTTAACATGCTTTTTTTTTAAATGTTTTTTAAATTATTTTTCAATACTTTTCGATGGTTTTGATTATTGATGTATTTTTCTTGAAAAACAATATTATCTTATATTTTTAATCAAAATTATATATTTAATTTGTATATTTTTAGTCCATTTATAACTTGATTATTTCTTGTTTTTTCTCAATTTATTTTTCTAGGAAATAGACAAGATGAAAAAATTGAGAAGAAAATAATATATTTTTTAAAGCAGAACACTGTTAGATTAAACATGGTCAATAGATATTTTATTATTTTTATACTGCATAGAGTAATTTATTTATTTTAATAAACTACGAGGAATAAGCTATCATGAAGTCATTGGATATTTATATATAAAAAGCGGAAGGAAAATTTAAAAGCAATCTTTCTATAATTAATAAATAAAAGCTATAATTGGAAAGTTTGGGTTTGAATCTTCCTCTCGGGATTACACTATCCATGAAAAAAAATCCTCAATCACATATGAATGTATTATAATTAGGCTCCTCCTAATTCTAAGGCTAAGCTTAAAACAGAAGATGAGTACTAATCATGATTATAATTAAACTCAAGCAAAAGAGGAAGGAAATTGGTTTTTCAATTCTTTCCATATGGCAGAAATCAGAATATGTTTTTTTTTCCCAATGAACGACTTTAGTTATAACTAGTACCTCGAGTGAATCTGGTTCAAGATCCGAGTTACAAATTAAGTGAATAAGTTATAAGCTAATGAGAAAAAAAAATCCTTAAAATGACGGTTTTTTATTTATTTAACTTACTAGGTCAAAGTAAAACTTAACATAAATCACACTCTTAATTAATAGATAGATAGTCGAATAAATCTAATAGACCGAACCAAAATAAAATAAAAAAGAGAGAGAAGGAGGAAACACTATTCACCTAAACACGGTTTATTTTGAAAGGGAATAGTGTTTCCTTTTTCTCGGCCTTAAAAAAAAAAAAACTCCTAGCCAAATGTTTAATAATCTTTGCATTATAACAATGTAGGTGTTCTAAAATTGATTGGAGACATAACATGTATTATATGTTTTAATTATATAGTAAATTTACATCACTTCCTTTAAAATAAATAATTTTTTAGCTTATTCCGAAGGTTACTGTAGCACATTAAAACAATATGTTTACCTTTGGAGTGGAAAAAAAGATCAATGCCCCTGATGTCAGATAATTTAACCATTGGGTTAAAGGGTATTTGTGGCATTTTGTGTCTTATTTTTTTTTTTGTAATTAATGAGTCGAGATGGGGTCATTTGAGTATTTTAATTTAAAGAAAATATATTGAGGTGTTTTGTGTATGCATCGTCTTAGAAATGACTCATGCGACTTGCTCAACCAAAATTGCTATTCTGGAGTTACTTCCGATGTGTCTCGTTGTGTTCTCCATGAAAAGCGATGCATGCATTGATAAGTTCGTTGGTTTGTCAGCGGCGTCCATTCATTTTTTTCTTGTCATTTCTTTCCTCTATCTTCCCCGGTCTTTGCGCCTGTCCTGCAATTTTTCTAATCAGCCATTAAACTTCTTTTTTTTTTTTTTATTGAGTCCATGTTTTCTGGTTATTGTTTGCTTTATTTTAAATAATTTACGAAACTAAAATTTTATTTCAATTTCATCCTCATTAAAGTCCTTACTTTGTTAAATTTGATCTTTATTCTTTTAATTGTTATTTATAGAATCTAAGATAATTTTTTTATTTGAATTTTTTTTTTCTGATTTCACCTTCCATGATTTCTTTCCTATTAGATTTCATCCTTATTCCTTTGATTTTTTTTCTTTGTAAAGTTTTTTAAATTGTTTTTTTTTCTCGATTTTGTCTATCAACTTTCAATCTGTTTGGATTTTAGCTTGTTGGTTAAGCTTTTGTCTAGAATTTCACAAGTTGCAAGTTTTGAAAATTAACACAGTTCAGGGGGTCACTCAGGATTTATTTGTTCTGTTTGATATTTTTTAAATCTAATATTTTTTTCAGTTTTATCTTTCGGTATTTATTTAATTAGAGATTGAGCTCTATTTTTTGATGTCCTTTGTTTTTTTTATTTGATTGCGTTCTCTTGTGTCTTATTATTTATTATTAGGTTTATTTCTATAAATAAGTTTTATTCTCGAGCTGAATATAATTGATTGGTTAAATATAGGCAGATGATCACTCTTTTTTTTGTTTAGTTTCCTCGCGGCGTTGCTCTAGTGACCCATGCGATTTCTTTTAATGTTGCCATGCACTATTTTGTAATGGGGTTTGGACCATCTCATCAAAATCTTCTGGTGGTGGGCATTATCCACGGTGAAATGACGATGAGTCTCTAACGATCTTTTCTTTCTTTTCCTTCCGAATATGATATTGGTGGCTTATTTGTTTTAGTTAATTATTAACAAATATTTCTTGTACATTTCATATGCTATCATTGTCTATAGTCTAAACTACACTATTACATTGCTTGATCTTATTGGATTCGGTCAAGTTAATAATTCGAGCATTAGGTTTTTCTTGCTTCTTTACATATATTACCGTTGCCTAAATATCCATGTTTTACATTAAAAAAAATAAAAAACAAATTGATAGGCCCATGACGTAACATGAGTCACAAGTCTAGTTTTATAACTACAATATCAACCCTGCTCTTTTATAAACAAACATTATGTGTTGTGCAGAATAAATACCAATAAACATACAAATAAGGGTAGCATTTAGTTACTATCTTGAGACATAAAAGACAGAGACAAGAGAGATAAGATAAAAAAAAAAAAAGACAATGACATAATTATATTTGGTAATGGTGTACAAGATAAAGTGACTATCTTTATATCATGTTTAGTTATAATGGATAAGACAAAATAAAATATAAAAATATATATTATACCCTTAATATGTACCACTATCAAACTTGTATATTTTAAAAAATAATTAGATATTATTTTTTGTTACGCTAGTTTATATTGAGTGTTGAAATCAATAATATTATAATAATTCTAGTTATAAAACCAGAAATGGCTTGGTGGGCTGACTCGGGGTTTGGACTGATTTAAGTTTTAAAAAAATAGAGGAATGATTGACTCAATATGATCCGGTTAAAAAACTAGGGTGACCCAAAAAAAATAGGTCAAAAACCCGTTGATTTGTTTTTGAAATTCTTTCATGGTCAGAACAAGATTGCCTTGATTATTATTTTTTTAAAAAAATTGGTTGATCAGGTTTACCCTCTCGATCCGTCACCTGAACCTTATCTCAGGTTGACTCTCAAATTGAGTTTTAAAACTATGATAGTAACTGCTTTTATTTTTATATTGACTCAAGGCAATACTAGGTTGACCGTTCAGATATGTGACCTAGATCTTGTCTCAAGTCAATCCTCAAATCGGGTTTTAAAACTATGATAATAATCATTATCAACCTCACTCATTACTCAGGCTTTGCCCCATGTTGATTTTCAAATTAGGTTTTAAAAATACAACAATAACCACTTTTATTCTTACGTTGATTTGGTTCAACCCGATTTGTGACCTGGGCTTTGTCTCTAGTCGACTCCTGAGATAAATTTTAAAACTATAATAATAATTATTTTTATTATTATATGTTTTTGTTAGATAATTTTAGATTTGAAAGTTTTTTAAAAGGATATTTAAAAAAAATAAAAATAAATATTGTCTCTAAAAATATATTCTCTATGCCTTCTATTTTAGAAATATAAAATCTCATTTTAAAATTATATTAGAAACAAATTTATTTTGATATTTCTATTTTAATCTCTTTAACCAAAAGTATTTTTTATTTAGTGTACAATTCTTTTATATCCCACATCACTAACCAACGCTACCGAAATGAATGTGTAAATGATAAATACCAACAATCTCTTTCCAAAAACGAGACTACCGTCCGTTAACGGACGGCAACTAAACAGAAGCGCCAAGAGAAGTAACAATCAAACGCCAGGCCAGGGTTCCTAAGTTGACGGAAACGGCAAACTGTATGTTTGTGGGTCTGTTTCTCTGCTACTTCCCTTCAAATTGATAAAGACAATCCTGCTAGTTCTCATTCAGCCGAAAGCATCCGCTGCTTGCTGCTTCCTCCTCCTAATTATTACTACTATTATTTCGTAATATTATATTCCAGAGAGAAAGAAAGAAAATAAAGTATGCTGCTTTTTTTTTAACTCGTTGAGTTCTTATCTTTGATCATAGAAATTGGAAAATGCATTTTTAAAATATTTAAAAAATAAATTAATCTAGATCAATACATAAACTGATCTAAAAATAATCCCTACCATAAATATTATTATCTTACCTGTAGATTAACAAGTCAATTTAATTTCTCATTAAAATAATATTATTTTGAGTTTTTTTTTAATTAAAAAACGAGTTATTTTGTGTGTGTGTGTACACAGAGAGAGAAAGGGATCGTAATGGAAAAGCAATTTCATTGATTCTTGATTAATTGACAGAGAAAAAAAAAAAAAAAACAAAAGGGAAAAGAAAAGCCCGCCTTCCTAGCTTGCTTGGGTGTTAACTAACAAACTAAAAAGGAAGGCAAAATAAAATACATTTCCTGAAATCTCAAAGCGCCACCACGCCTCTCCCTTCCATAGACAACACGCGCGTCTGTATATAGCATAGCACCTCGCACACCATCATATATGTAAATCGCAATCTCTGAACGCCGTTTCATCGTCTTTTTAATGACGTTTCATCGAAGGTATCCTCGATTATTCTTCGATCTTTGATCAGCGATCAGCTCAAGCGTCAATGTCACTTCAGTTATTCTGTTTTTGATCGATTTTTATTTAATTTTATTCCGATTTTCTTTGTTTTTCTTGTTTCCTGTTTATCCTAATTTCTATCGATTTTGGAATCTTCCAGATCCAGCAGATCCGATAACAGAATAGTAAAGGAAATGACAGGTGAAAAAATCCATGCGTTGCGTTTTTTTTATGGAGAATCTTTTTGACTGCTATGAAAATTGAGGTGAAAGCAAAGGAGAGATTCGGTTAATCTTGACAATGCGAGTGTGATATGGTGTGATTTCAGGGGAGGTGATTTTGAGGAGTGAAGAAAGTGACAAGGGGAAAGGAATGGATCTGGAGACGTCAGAGGACGAGAAGCAGCAGCAGCATCAGCGAAGGAAGAAGGTTAGATCTTTGAGGAAAAAGGCAATGAGTGCATCCACTAAGCTCACGCATACGCTAAGGAAGCGTGGGAAGCGTGTTGCTGATTGCAGGTATGCTGCGATTACTATCAATGATGTTAGAGATGCAAAGGAGGAAGAGGCTGTCAATGCATTTCGCCTCGTGTTGATCTCCAAAGACCTTCTTCCCCCTCGACATGATGATTACCACACTTTATTGAGGTAATTTCTTTTAATTTTAATTTTTATTATAATTTTTTAAACCCAAGCTAGTGAGATGAATCTTAACTTATCTTATAGCATTAGAATTCGGATGAATTTTGGTAATATGATTAGTGCTATTCTTAGATTATTATAATAATTGGGCATGGCAAAATGTGCGCGCATCTGCAGGTTTTTGAAAGCAAGGAAATTTGACATTGATAAAACGGTGCTGATGTGGTCAGAAATGCTCAACTGGAGAAGAGAGTACGGGGTAGATTCGATAATACAGGTAAAGTTTCGCTACGATGTTATTCACTTTCTTTTGTCGAATAGGATATGTTTTAGAGATGATGAGGTAATGGTCTTTGAAATTTAGACTGTATCAGGACTGAGATTAAGAAAATGGGGCTTGCCTTCTTGACTGGATTATAAAATTATGGTAGCCGCTGTGATTTTGATTTGTTGTCATTTATAATTTTATTTCTTAAAGGTTCTAACAGATGGACAACATGTTTGTGCGATTTTTAGGATTTTGTATACGATGAATATGAAGAGGTTCAAAGTTATTATCCTCATGGTTACCATGGTGTAGACAAAGAGGGTCGACCTGTTTATATTGAAAGAACTGGCAAAATTGAACCAAGCAAGTTAATGAGAGTTACCACAGTGGAGAGATTTTTGAAATATCATGTCCAGGGGTTTGAGAAGGCTTTCACTGAGAAATTCCCTGCATGTTCTATAGCAGCTAAGAGGCACATAGATTCTACAATAACAATTTTGGACGTCCATGGACTGGTAAATTCATAGCTTGTTAAAGTATCTATTTTAATTTTTTTCTACTACCTAAGAAACACTTTATATAGCATGCTGTCCTTTCTTGATTTGTTATTTGATTTAACCAGAACTGGATGAGCTTCGGCAAGGTTGCTCATGATCTAGTTATGCACATGCAAAAAATTGATGGTGACAACTATCCTGAGGTGATTTAATATTGTTAAATTGAAACCTAATGTGAAAAAAAATTATCTGAGTTAATGGTTCTTTCATTTGCTGAATGTTTTTTTTTTTGCTAACTCATTTCCAACAGACACTACATCAGATGTTCATTGTTAACGCTGGTAGTGGATTCAAACTGCTATGGAACACAGCAAAAAGCTTTCTTGACCCAAAGACTACTGCGAAGATAAATGTACAAGACTTTTGATATATAGTTTTTCTATTACTCTAGCAAGCTGTGTAGACTAATTAAAATCATCCTTATCTGGTCCACAGGTTCTAGGCAACAAGTTCCAAAATAAGTTGTTGGAAGTTATAGACTCAAGGTTTGGTATATGTCATCCTGCTTTTGCAGTCAGAATACAGATGGTTTATAAGCTTTATAACTCTGAACTTTGGCATTTTCTTGTAAAACAGCCAACTTCCTGAATTTCTTGGTGGAACCTGCTCATGCCCAAATGAAGGTGGTTGCCTAAGATCCGACAAGGGCCCTTGGAAGGATCCAGAAATAATGAAAGTACGATCCTTTTCAGTATCAAGCATAAAATAGCAAGGATCTTTTGTGACTATTCATGTTTGGGAATCATAAACTTCAAAACTGTTGCGATGTTATACCATCTATTTATGTTCTAGAAACTTGTGTGATTGGAATCTTTGTCTTGCAGTTGGTACATGCTGGAGAAGCAATATATTTGAGAAAAATGAATAGTTCTTTTGATGAAGATGATTTTGAAATCAAGTTATTTGCTTCCAAGGTCAGTTTCAGGATAATAAATGACTTTCAGTTTTCTTTAGCTATCTTTTACTTGTGTATTAAATATGCTATTCATTATGCAGGTTTCAAGAAGTGAAATATGCTCTGCTGATTCATTCTCAGACACGAGGCCAAATGCCTCTGACTTCATTCAACCATTGCCGCTTTCAGATGAAGTATGTTTTCAAGAGTTCCTTTTTTTCTGATTTCTTTCTGGTTTCTCTTTTAACTCCAGCCATATTGGATTGATTCTTAATATAATTTTTTGGTTGATGTCATCTATTGGTTATTCCCCAAGCTTTATAGTTTACTAATAAATTTAAATGTACTTTCTAGTAAATGATCCTCTCTTATTTTAATTTCACATTGTTTGCAAGCGAAAGAGGGGAAAGGATAAAGAAATGCTGAAGGAACTGAAAAATAATATAGGGCATACTAAAGGATAACTAAATTTTGACTCTTTCATAAATGGGTTTCCACAGATTTGTCTGATCTGCGATCACGTTTAACATAACTATCCCTTTTAATGCAAGGTTTTGAAATTTCTTCTTTTTCTGAAGTTAAAATTTCTTTCATTTGTTAAAATCAACAAATTTTGGAAGTTGTGTGACAAGTTTCAAAAATACCTATCATCCATAACTATATATAAAGGCACCATCATTTTAAAAACTTTTGAATGACTATGTTCTGCCCTCGATAACGTTTTTTAATACTTAAATAACCCCACTACTAATATGTGTATACATGGGATAATGCCATTTATTAATACTTCCGGACATAAAACATAATATAATTAGGCAATAGAAGCACCCTCTTAGTAATTGCTTTCTGCTTGCCATGCAATAATCTCTTATCAAAATTAGTTCTTGTTACAATCAAAATCATTTATTTTTTCATAGAGACCTGGATGTGTTTCACTTATATTTTAAATAAAAAAAATTAACTTGTTAGTTTTCTATGTAAATGTGTGTTTTGTTTTATGTTAAATAGATCTTTCTCTCTTATGAAAAATATTTTTTTGACCATCACTCTTGTCCACACAAACTGGAACATGTTTCTCTGCATCTTCACTGTGGTGCCGTTAGATTACAATATGAATTGTCATTGTTTTGTTGTGAATTTGAGCATTTGTCATCATAGGTTTTGTTAAAAGATGGTTTGAAGTTTTCACATATATTTAGGCAAAAATAAAGATTTTACATCAGCTAAAAGAAGCATCACAACATTTTTTGCACTTTAAAACTATTGCATACAAAAATTGAATGCTAGGATAATCACTCATATAATAAGTTTTTTTTATTGTAAATTTTTGTATTATTTCTTTACAAATTTCAAATAATTCACATGCAGAGCTTGCACAATTTGAATTCAAAACAAATTTTTAAGCAGAGACAGTCAAAATGATTTGTATTGTTTAATGCCAAATTTGTAAAATATCTTCCAGTGTTGTGGAATGTTAAACGTAGAAACCAAAGA
>Ga0325405_1000661_pt1 | contig 33500 bp, 18 predicted proteins | sample PopdelMetagenome_21_FD_205663 | JGI IMG/M metagenome (GOLD analysis project Ga0325405, IMG submission 205663) | Populus deltoides microbial communities from Bellville, Georgia, United States - Xylem-Control-R2 | ecosystem: Host-associated > Plants > Phyllosphere > Stem > Wood/Secondary xylem... | reverse complement strand
AAATCTCATATATGTGATATCTCCAAAAAAATCCTAAAACAATATATAAAAATGCTGATTCAAAGAGAGGACCAGCTGTGTTAGCTGCGGTTGAGTATTTAACAGCAGGGGCCAATGATCAGACCATCTTCCTTCCTTCCGTTTATATGGAAACAAGAGGCAATGAGCTTTCTGATTAGAAATATTGATAAACACAATTCATGATTCCATATCATCACTGCAGCTATGAATACTTATGCATGAAGACGCCATCTATACGTTATGATAGCTGGGACTTTCTTGTTATGTGTGATATTGAAGCTTTCAAAGCATTTACTCATCAAAAGAACTTATGCTGCTGAAGGCAAAGAAATGAACATTACAATTATTACTTTTTTTATTATTAAAAATAGAAGTTTAAATTCGAGAATTTCGAAATATAGGAGAAGAATATTACCATTTGTACAAAAAAAAAATCAGGTTTTTTTTCCCCTTTAATTTCATCATTTTTTCCTGGATTTCAATATTAAATTCTTTTTTTAACAATTATTTAAGTTGAATTCGTTTATTTAGAAAGGTTTTGAATTGATTAAGATTTTCTCTATATAAAAGGTGCATAAAGTTAATGAAATTTAAATGGTATTTTCATGGATGACCAAATGCAATTAATATGATAGATTATATGATCTTTTAAGATGGATTAAAAGTGCTTAATTGTTTTGTAATGGTTTGAAAGTATTAGGTTAATAATTAGATATAAAAATAAGAAATTGTTAGTTTAGGTATTTGATAAAGGCTACTTTTTTACTCAAAAACTAAATTGAATAAATGTATTTCTTAACCCAAATTTTATATGTAAGAAAAGCTTATTTTATCTAGTTTCTAACATCATAAAAAGGTGTATTAATCCGATTTTATAAAGAAAGTCATAGTGAAAACAGTAAATGATATGTAGACTGTCTAGCAACAGTGCCCAACAATGATTTCAAGCCTTATTATAAATTATATAAAATAAATTACTTGATGAATCATATATGGATGGAAAGATAATTGAGTATAGTTTACAATCCAAAAACAGAATGGAATTTTAAACTTTCTAGGAGTAATGTCAGTTTAGTAGACATTGTACAATTGACAAATTATCATAGTTAAGTGTTGGAGGAACTTTAACATATTATATACTTGTAAATAGGTTGTTTGAGTAGAGATTTTGGACTTTGGTTGTTTAAGCAATGGATATTTGTGAATGAAATTTTTGTAAGAAAGTTTTATAAAGTGATTTACGAAAGAAAGTGTTTTGTAACGAATTTGTAAATGGCTGCATAATGGCTCTGAGATTGCTATGAATGAAGTAAAGACCTCTAGTGAGTGGGGTTCTTAACACTAGAACTAATTCTAATTATCCATCAATGGTTTATAATTATTGGAAATAGCCCTGGCCAATGGGTTACAATAATTGGTTAAAATAGTCGATTAATGGTAGAGTTACGGGTATAATATGACCCTAATAATTTAATATGAATGTAAAGTTATATTTACGGAAATGAATGTCAAGTGAAAGCATATGCCAAGAGTTTAGGAGTTTTCTCACAGGTGATTCGCGTTGATTACCGTTAAAGGCTGAATAATTAGGTGGCTTGTGACTTCTGACAACTCAGCCTTGAAGCAATCAATCAAAGCCTAAAAGAATATTCGATCTTCAAGTAATCTTTGTATAAATCCTAAATGATTCTAAATCTGTCTAACAAGATTTTGGGATTCCTATTTTTTTTTTAATTTACCATTTCCACAACGTTTAAGTGTTTTGAGAAACCCAACAATGGTATCAGAGTCATCATCACACAATTAGAGTTGTTAATTGTATGTTTTAATTATTATTGAAATTAATTGTGAATTGATTTTACGAGCAAAAATAAGTTTTTCAAAATTTTGATCTCACATGATTTTTCACAAAACAAAAAATGGCTATTATTCTAGTTAGAATTGGTTTTTTTTTAAATTATGATTGTTACACATCCACTAGCGGTGGAATCTGTGCGGCACACCTAGCTGTGCTGTGTTCACAACCAAAGAACAACCAGTACCTGAGACAATAGTTATAGATTGTTGCTGGAAGTCTAAGGTAAAGCTTTTGTCGCACATTCGTAGCTGCATAGCGCGAGGGGCAGTCCCTTGCATTGTTGGTTGGTTATGGCAGCATTAGATACTATAGCCATCGGCAACGGGTAGAAAGCCCACTTCCAACAAAAACAAATGTAAATGAGGGGGTAAAATTATGATTCTAAGTATGGAATCCTACTTTAGGCACCAAGAAAGACAAGGGTTTTTGTTAATATTGTGGTAAATAAGAACATTAAAAAAGGATCTTACAAGACTATCTTGTCACTATGAAGGCTAAAAAGCTTGTTAAAGCTTTTGCTTTTATGTGTATTTATGATTGAATAAAGGTAAAGTGGATCTACGAATTAGTAATGAAGCAAGGATTATTACATTAACTTTGTCAGGTGGGCTGACATTAGAACTTGATAATTATTTTTTTTGTTCTAACAGTTTTTAGAAACATCATATCTATTTTTAAATAGATTTAAATTTATTATTAAGGGGAAACATTTTTCATGCTATAATAATGATGTTTATTATGAATTTGGTACTTATATACAAATGGTTTGTATAGTGGATGTACATGTTTTATCATTAATGACCATATTGGATATGGTCATATGTATTTGATGAAAGTCTGAATCATTTGACAGGTTTAAAAAATTCAAAAATAAAGTTGAAATACAAATTGAAAACAATATTAGGATATTTTGATCAAATCAAGGTGGTGAATATTTCAGCCAAAATTTTTAAGATTATCAATAAAAATATATGATTCTCTCATAATACACACATATGAGAACACCACAACATAATGAAGTTCCTACACGGAGAAATTGCACCATATTAGATATGGTGTAGTCCATGATCAACTATACAGACCTTTCACATTTCTTCTAGAGCTATGCCCTATAAACTACTACTTATCTTTTAAAAAAGGTCCTATCAAAATCTATTGATAAGACTCCATATAAAATATGGAATGATAGGAGACTAATCTTATTATACTTAAGGATTTGAGATGTGACGCTTTATATAAAGCATATTATATCTGAAAGGTTGGGAGCTAAATAAGATAAAGGTAACTTTGTAAGATATCCAAAAGAAAATATTGGATATAATTTATATCATCTTGTTAAGAAAAAGTGTATGTCTCAAAGTATGTTACTTTTCTAAAGAAAGAATTTATTCTTGAAAGGAGCGGTAAGATGAAAATAGAACTTAAAGAACAGCAAGAACCATAAAATGATATCTAAATGGAACCTGAGCTTAAAGCTTTAACATTGGATGTTCAGCTTAAAGTTCAAGAAACATAAGAACTATATAGATCTGGTAGGACATGTCATGAACCAATGACATATGGACTTCTTATGTAAGTTAAAAATAATGAGTTACTCATACTTAATGAGGCTACTAATGACTAATTACATAAAATTAATATTCGATATTGATTCTAATAAATGGCTTGATGCCATGAAATCTGAAATGAATTTTATATACATCAACCAGTTATAGACCTTGATTGATCTACCTTAAGGGATAAAACTCATGGATATGAAGGTCTTTAAAAGAAAGACTAATACGGATAGCAATAAACAAAGCTAGATTAGTTGTCTATGGTTATAAATAAAGAAACATACGTTGAATTTGATGAAACCTTTGTGTTTGTAACTATATTAAAATCTATAAGGCTTTTGCTTGCTATAAATGCATACCATAATTATGAGATTTAGAAAATGGATGTCAAAACTATATTCCTAAATGAGAATCTTTAAGAAGATGTGTATATGACATACTTTAATAGAAAATTCTTTATACTCAAAACTGTATAATTTTCTAATAAAGTATGCAAGCTATAAAAATCAATTTAAGGATTAAGCTTTACAGAGTTGGAATATCCATTTTGATGAGATAATTAAATAATTTGGATTCATAAAAAAATATATATGAGCCTTGTGTTTATAAAAAAAGTTAGTGATAGTGGAGTCAATTTTCTAATATTATATGTGGATGACATATTATTAATGGAAAATGACATTTATTTACTCCAGTTAGTAAAGATCTAGTTGTCCAAGAATTTCTCCGTGAAGGATATGAGAGAAGTAACCTATATACTGGGAATAAAGATTATCTAGTCTATGTACATAGATAAGATGTTAAAATAGTTTAGCATGGAAGAATCCTAAAGAGGATACTTACCTGTTTAGCATAGGATTCGTTTCTCCAAGGATATGTGCCCTAAAATACATGATGTAGGATATAGGATTTATGATGTAAATGATTCTATATACTTTGGATATAGGATCCATAATATATGCAATGTTATGTATAAGACCAAATGTATCTAATGCTTTAAGAATTACGAGTAAATATCAATCTAATCTAGGTGAAGGTCACTAAAAGATAGTTAAAGATACTCTTAAATACTTAAGAAGAACTAAGAATGTTTTCTAGTCTATAAAGGAGATAAGTTAGTAGTTCATAACTATTTGGATGCTAGTTTTCAATCAGATATTGAAAATAAAAAATCCAATCTAGTTATATTTTATTTTAAATAACGGTGTTGTGAGTTAGAAGAGTTCTAAATAAGAGACAAAAATAGATTCTATAACTAAAGCTGAGTTCATCTCTACGTTTGAGACGATAAAAAAGATTGTTTGATCTAAAAGTTTATCATTAAATTAGGTGTGGTTTCTATCATTGTTGATTTAATAGCCTTGTATTGTAATAACAATGGAGTTATTGTATAAACAAAGGAACCAATGTCTCATCATTAATCCAAAAATATACTTGAATACTTTCATTTTATTAAAGAATCATAAAAAGAAAAAAATTTAAAGATAAATCAAGTACCTATTAAAGATAATCTTATAGATTCTCTTACTAAGTCATTAACCCAATAAAAACATCATTGTCAAGTACATCGGTATGGTATTTAATACATGAGTGATTGATTTTAGTGCAAGTGGGAGATTGTTAGCATATGTGTCATGTAGCCAATTGGTTAGTTACATATGGTATTGAATTTGTTCATGTAAATATATTTAATTATTAATAAAGGCTAATTTATATTTAATATTTATTTAATATTTGATTAATGAATCTAGAATAAAGATAAAGTTTTAGGGATAAAAATGTTTTGCAAATAAAAATATAAAGTTATTATAATTATGAGATTCATAGTGCATAAAAAATATTATTTATAAGTGTTCCTGGTTAATACTTTATTTAGAATGAACATTAATTAGATTTGTTGAGACCTGTACATATTATGTTTTTTTTTTAATGAAAGGAAGCAATTGTTCTCATAAGAAGAGATATGATGCATACCTAAAACTAATATGTAGGTACTTGTAAGATGATATGTATACTGAACTGACTTGCATGAGATTCTATATAGAGAGATCACATGTGTTTATGAAAAAACTCACATGATGGTTGTGTAAGTAATCCTTATAATTGAGATCATTAAGTTATCTTATATGATGAATGTTATGTTTTGATCTTACTACACATTGTCTTCATCAAGGGTAACCAATAGACATATATTGGGTATAACATGAACTATATAAAAGTATTTAAGTAATTAAGAGAGGATTCATCATCCTAAGTGAATTAAAAAAAATGTTTCATATGTTCTCAAATAATATTGATTATAAATCCTTGAATAAGGTGGAGTGAGATTTGGAAAAAGTTTTGAATCTTATCCAAAGAATCAATACTTTTGATGTTTAGAACAAACATGATTTAACAGGGTAGATATACTCCATGTCATATTGTTTAAATCAAAATGTTGTTCATGATGAGATAATAATTACATTGAGAAATTGGTCGCCGAAAGGTTAAATCAAACCACTTATAACTTTTCTAATATTTGGGGGATCATGACAAGTTACTGGATATTTTACTTGATTTTCAAATATAAATAAATTAATTATTTAATTAATAATAAATTAGTTTGTTTAATTTATTTAATCATATTTTATTTAGTATTGTGATTTATATTTGGGCCAACTTATTAGAAAACCTAATGAGTCACATATATAAGAACCATTAGTCAGAAATTAAAATAGGGTGATTAATCAAATGTGACTTAATTGTAAATAAGTTTTAGAAATTGAGGACTAGAATGTAATTTATACAGAAAATTACAATTCTAGATCTAGAAAAAATCAAGAAAATAATATATATGATATTATTCAAGGGAAAAATTGATATTTTACCATTTATAAGGTTTTCAGTTTCCCTATAAATAAAATGTTATACCTTTTATTTTATGTATCGTAATAAATAGTATAGTACAAAACACCTGAAAAACATAAAAGAAAAATGTTAGCACTCAAAAGTATAACAATTCCTCTCTTCTAAAATGGTTTATGAGATTTTTCAATTGTGGTTCGTGTGGATTACCATTAGAGGCTAGACACTTAGATGACTTGTAGTTTGTGATAACCCAATCTTGAAGCAATTATTCAAAGCCTAAAAAAACATTTGTTCTTCAGGTATTCTTTGTATAAACCCTAAAAAACTCTAGATCTATCTAATATGATCTTTGAAATCCTAGTTTTTTTTTTAAAAAAAAAAATTCTATTTTCATTGCGTTTATGTGTTTTTGAAAACTCAACACAATAATCTATGAAAGTAATTTAGTAATTTTCCACCTCTACTATGCACAAACTTTAAATAAATAATAACTAAGTGAATTAAATTTAGAGGTTCACTGCCTCTTTCAATTATTTGAAAATAAAATTTTATAAATTTTAATTTTACATAAACTTCATTATTATGATTTTTCTCAAAAATCATATTTGATAATAATTCCAGATTGACTAAACTTTGTATAGAAGTGTAGATTACATGTCCTACCATACATATATCATAAGCCTTAAGTAAGTAAGGAAAAAAGTCTTTATTCTTATTATTAATTTTCATTCATAGCTATAATAGTCATTACATTTATTTTGAAGAGACTATCTATATTTTTTCTACAAATATTTCATTGCTAGAAAATATAAATTTGTCACTTTTATATACCATTTTAAAACTATTTTTTCTAAACAATAAACTAAACACTAAAATCTTTCAAATGTCAATAATATAAAGCATATTATTAAATGTGAGAAGCTCTTTTAGAAGTCATCTTCCATATGACCTTTCTAATTTCTAGTACATTAAATGTTGGTAAATTCTTCATATACAAATGTTCATCATCTATTTATGTATAAATGTAAAACATCATCTTCTCAACATTTATATGTCTTGTAGAACCCATTATTATTCATGATTATTAATCATGTTGACTTTGAAAATAACAACAGAAAAATTCATTTTTTAAACTTTATTAGTGAGGTGATCATCTTTAGTGATGATAATTTTTTAGCAAACCTTTCTTTTTTATTACAAGATGAGGTAGTTACTATTACTATATATACTAAAATAAATGAGGCTTTCACTACAAGACTATATCCCCTCTTAAAATGCATTGTGGATTCACTATTCATTTTGAATAATTTTTTTTTTTAATTTTGAACTTTTTTTAATTTTATCTCTCTATGTTACATTACCATGGTTTTTAACATTTTGTTTTTTCATTTTGCAATATCTTCCATGTGCATAATTTTAAACACCATTCTAGTAATAAATACCATAATTATCATGCCTACTTAAGGGCTTGTCAACTTGTTTTAGTGTTTTTTTTTTTTAATAAAACAACTTTGTACAAAAATTTAAAAAATATATCATTAATTTATTTGGCATAAGTAAACTACTCATCATAAACTAAAAGCTCATTAAATCAAATCCCGTAAGTTCTTACAGCTTAATTAAAATTCCATTAATTCAAATTAGACTTATTGATTTTTAATAAATAAAACCAAACTAATCAGTCTTTCTCTCTATTCATTTTGGTTTAATTATTTTTTTAATAAAAATTCAATTTGGTTGGATCTTCTAGTTACAACTTAGCCATTTTAACTAATGCTCACTGTAACAGCTAGCTATGATTGCAAGCATTAACAACAAACTAAAAGGACTTTTATTATAGCATGTAAGGAGATTCATTGTAGACTCAAACTGAGTAATTACTATTTTGTTCTTTATTTCTTTTAGTAATTGCCCTGGCACCAAGAGTAAAACTGCATTTTTTAAGTAATTCAAATGTCATTTGAGAATTGATGAAGTACAAGATTGTTATTTATGTATTTTATGTATAATAAAAATACTATATTGCTGTTGGAGGCTTAAAAAAATTGGCCTTTGGTCTAGGGGTTTTTGTGTCCTGACAAATTTATTTGTACAGTGAAATAACATTTGAGCCCTTCAGGTCTGAGAAATATTGACCTTTGAGTGAGGGATTGTTATGTCTTTGTACATTTTATGTACAATAAAATTTCACTTTTTCCCTTTGACTTCGATAAATAAAAGGCTATTTGGAAGGATATTTTTGTATTTACATAATGGTTTTTTAGTAATTTGCATTACTATAATATTAATAAATCGATAAAGTTGGCCTATGTGTGCCACACACGCATAGGCGAATCAATGCCCCTCACTCTATTTGGGTGGCGCGTGGAGGCACGTATGGTGGTAAAAAAAAAGGCCAATTGCCTACTCACCTAATACAAAGGTGGCGGCACATCTTTTAGGGTGGCGTATGTTGTCATCTAAGTGGTGGTTCGGTGATGATAGGTCTTTTTCCTCCTCTCATTCTTTTCTCTCTCTTGTCTCGGTATACGTGCAGAGCTTTGATAAATTTAATTGTATCTTCTAGTTTGTATTTGTTTTGGGTTTGGTCTTCATTCTTTTGATTTTTATTTTTATTTTTAGTTTCATCCCTAATCATTTAATCTAATTAGATTTTTTTTATCCAATTTGGTCCTTATTTTTTTTATTACTATTTTTTTTATCATTTATCTCATTCTTTTCTCTCTCTTGTCTCGGTATACGTGCAGAGCTTTGATAAATTTAATTGTATCTTCTAGTTTGTATTTGTTTTGGGTTTGGTCTTCATTCTTTTGATTTTGATTTTTATTTTTAGTTTCATCCCTAATCATTTAATCTAATTAGATTTTTTTATCCAATTTGGTCCTTATTTTTTTTATTACTATTTTTTTTTATCATTTTCATTATTATTATTATTATTATTATTATGTCCTTGGGAGTTTGATTTACTTTTGTTTGGTTTTCAATTTTGATCCTTATTTTTTTAATTCTTTTTTTATCCTTTTCTTCATTTTTTTTTAATTTAGCCCCTAATTAGTTTCTTTCAATTATTTTTGTGCATTGTTTAGTCCTCATTGTTTTAATTTTAGTTACTTTAAATTTTTATTTTTTTATGGTTTGAAATTTTTCTTTGTGATTTTTTCATGTGTGCTTTTTACAGGGTAATATCAGTCTCATAACTCAGTCCACCAGTTTCGATAATGAACCCGGTTTAAGTTCAATCTTTTTTAGGGTCTTTTCTAATTTGTTTTTTTTTTTCGTTTTCATCATTTAACATTGAATTGTTGGGTCTTGAGCTTCTTGATTTGTTATACTTTCCTTTTTGTTGGGTTATCCTTGCCTCATATCTCAGATCGAAAGTTAGTTGAGTTAACCTGGGTTAACTTGATTTTTTTTAAATTATTTTTTTATTCTTTTATCATTGAATTATTGATCCTTGAGCGTGTTTTATAAAATATTATTTAAAAAAAATACACGCGTGACAGGTTATCCTGAGTGCAGGGTGTTAAAGTTAACCCGAGTTACCTTGCATTTTCTTACTAAGTTTTCTTATTTAACTTCGATATTTTTTGCCAAGTGCTTTTTTTGGAGGTCTGATTTTTTTCCTCTTTTTTTTATGATTTTTTGTTTTCAATTTCATCATTTTGCATAAAATAATTTTTCCTTGAACTTTGTAATTTTTTTGGTTTTCTTTTTGTTTGGTTATTACGATGGCGGGTTGGTAAAATTAACTCAGGTTAGCTTGGGGGGTTTTTGAAGTTTTTTTTTTTGTTTAACTTTGTTTTGTTTCCTAGGTGCCTCTTTTGAATTTTTTTTTATTGTTATCTTTATCTCATATTGTGGGTTTATTAAGTTAAGTCGAGTTAACTCGGGTTTGCTTACGACATTATATTTTTAGATTTTTTTCATTTTTGACATTAAGTTATTAGATTTTGAACTTTATGATTTCTTTTTGCTTTTTTTTTTATATAGGTTGTTTCGGTCTTATATCGTGAGTCGCGTTTTGGTGAATTTAACCTTATTTATCTCGAGTTATCATCATTTGAATATTATTTTTTTTTGCCTTGAAAATACTTGGACAAACTCGCAGCAGAGTGCGAGTCACCTCTCTAGTTACTTCTACACTAAAAAAGTTGGGAGTTGTTATGACAATGAAGCTCCTATCTCTTTGGTTTTTTTTTTTTCAATTCAGCTTCTCCCTCTCTTTTTTTTTCATTTCTCTCTTTTTATTTTATTTTTTTAATTTCATCCATAGACTTTTTTTAACAATAATACGGGTTGCTTTTGGATTGACCAAGTCAACTGAATCACGTCAGGAAAACTCTCACACTGTTTAATTTTAAACCTGAGTTAAGCAAGGAGTTGGGTCAAAAGATTTTTATTTTGTCAATTTTGTTCCTAGACTTTGTTTATAGGTTGGCCAGGTTGCTTTTAGACCGGCCAAGTCGATTAGATCATGGCAAATAAATACATGGTTTAATTTTAAACCTGAACTAGGTAAGAAACTAGGTCGAGAGGTTTTTTTTTATGTAAATTTTATTTTTTTTTCAATTTCATACTCGATTTTTTTTTATCAAGTGGTTGGGATGCTTTTAAACCGGTCAAGTCGACTAAGTCATATCAAAATAATTCTCATACAATTTAATTTTAAAACTAAACTAAATAAAAAATTAAATCAAGATATTTCAATATTTACCTGACGGATAAATTTAATAAAAAATATGAAATAATTTTATATAATCTAAATATTTTTAGTTACATTTAAGAAAGAAAAAAAATCCGACGTGCAGTATAAACTAAGATTCATCTAAAAGATTTTGAGGAATGTACAGCCCATGACTAGTTTGTCAAAAGCTAGCTGGCAAGGAATGTATCTCTCTCTTACAATCCTCTATGCTACCTCTCTAGCCGAGCCTGGAAAGTTGAGGAAATTAAATAGGAATTTGGGTGAAATTATTGTAATGTCAGCAATAATTATTTCTTCCATTTAGGAGCAATTGATTAAATTTTGAGGATTGGTTGAGGAGGCAGGATGGTATGTTTTTCACCTTGTCAATCAAATTCGATTTTTAGACCATGGATGATCTTTCTCCAATCAAAATTGAGAATTGTATTTAATTAGAATATCATTTGATTGTGTCTAATAACGAGAAAAAAAAAAAGCAAAAAGTATTTAAAATCTGAAATATCTCTGATGGAAAATATCAGATTTAGCAAATATGAAGAAGTTAATGCTTGCTTACAAAAATAAATAAATTAATGCATTTAAAAAAGTGTACGCTTTTAAAGTGTGGTAATGATTGATTTTGGAAGTGTTTTATTTTTTAAAATGTATTAAAATAATATTTTTTATTTTTTAAAAAATATTTTTAATATTAATACATCAAAATGATTTAATAATATTAAAAAAATTAATTTTAAACAAAAAATTTTAAATTTTACCCAACTCTTATTTAGACTACGATATTAAACAACAAAGATATACGAGAAGGTGAATCCAATTTCAAGCACCAAGAGAGGGGAAAACGGACAAGTTAATGCTTGCTTAAAAAAAATCATTTAAAAGAGTGTGCATTTTGAAAGTGTAGTAGTAGTTATTTTTTAAAGTGTTTTTTACTTAGAAATATATTAAAATAATATATTTTTTATTTTTTAAAATTATTTTTGATGTCAATACATCAAAACGATCTAAAAATATAAAATTTTTAATTTTAGACAAATTTTTTTAAAATTTTACCCAATTCTTGTTTAGAGCACAATAGTAAACGAAGAGACATTGCAAAAAGGTGAATCTAATTTCAAGCACTAGGAGGGGAGAAGTTAATGCTTGCTTACAAAAAAAAAACAAATCATTTAAAAGAGTGTGCACTTTGAAAGTGTGGCAGTAGTTACTTTTTAAAGTATTTTTTGTTTGGAAATAATATTTTTTTATTTTTTAAAATTATTTTTGATATCAATATATTAAAACGATCTAAAAACAAAAAATTTTTAATTTTTAAAAAAATATTTTTTAAAATTTTACCCAATTCTTGTTTAGAGCACAATAACAAAGAGACATTGCAAAAAGGTGAATCCAATTTCATGCACTAGGAGGTGGGAAAACAGAGAAATAGCACAATCGTTTATTGGGTTGCAAGCCTTCTTTTCACCTCACTCAAATGTTCCCTAAATGGCATTATTATCTAAGATGAAGGGATCATAAAAGTAAACTTAGAGATGTCATTATCTTGCGATATAATTATGTAAAGATTGAGTAATACAAAAGGCATGACTTTGAAGAAGTGACACAAAGTAGATATTGTGTGCCCGTTTGGGAACGCGGTGTAAACAGAGTTTCTAAAAAAATTAATTTTTTTTATTAAAATTTATTTTTTTGTATATTTTGGATCATTTTGATGTACTGATCTCAAAAATAATTTTTTAAAAAATAAAAAAAATTATTTTGATATATTTCGGCACAAAAAACACTTTGAAAAGCAACCATAACTACAATCTCCGAGCACGCTCGCATGGCTTTGAAGAGAAAAACAAGAGAAAGTGGCTTTGCTTTGCGTATTTGGACTATAATGTAAGCAATGGATAATTGCATGCCTCTATTGTAATGCAGCAAAATAGGGACTTGCCAAATTACCTTTACCATATTTTTTTACCTCTTTTGCACGTCCTACTCTTTGTAGCGTAGCCAGACCACACATTCTGTGTTGGGTGCTCACCGACACGCAGCCATGAATCACGGGAGATTTGATTTCATGGATCTAATTATTAATTAATTAACATACACTCAAACAGGGTGAAAAGTGAATCACGGGAGATTTAATTTTAATTTTTTTTTAATTTTTTTTAATATTGAGTTTATAAGTTTTATAATTTATTTTAATTTTCTTTCTATGAAATTATTTTAATCTCATTATTTAAGTCACGAGTTTTGTGGACTAGTTGTGTTGACTCGGGTTATTTTTTTAATTATTTTTTTTCAATCTCACCCTTCAATATTGGGTTGATTAGGAATCAAACTTTATAAAAAAAATTTATTCGCTTTCTATGAAGTTATCATTGTCTTATAACTTGGGTTCGCAGGTTAATCGAGGTTGATTTAAGTTACTTTTTTGTCCTTTTCTATTTGGTTTTTTTTCAATTTAATCCTGCCGAATTGAATTAATTGAGAATTAAGATTTATAACTTTTTATTTGCTTTCTATAATGTTATCACAGTCTTATGACCTGGATCTCAGGTTAGACCGGTTGACTTGGGTATTTTTTTTTAATTTCATCTTTCAATATTAGGCTGATTTTAGGCTTCATAATTTGTTTTGGTTTACTTTCTATGAGGTTATCCCGATCTCATGATCCTGGTTACGAGTTTAGTCAGTTAACTCGAGTGGTTTTTTGTGTCCCTTTTTAAATTGATTTTTTTTTAATTTTGCCATTCAATATTTTTTTAGGTTTTTATTTTTTACATTAACTTGTTAAACATGGGTCATAAGACTTAGATAACCCCATAGAAAGAAAATCAAAATAAATTATTAAACTCAATCTCCAATCAACTCAATGTTGAATAGTGAAATTAAAAATAAAACACAAAAAACCAACCGAGTCATGAGACAAAGATAACCTCTTAGAATGTAAACCAAAACAAATTATAAAGCCTAATTCCCAATCAATCTAATATTAAAAGATGAAATTTAAAAAAATTCAAATAAAAAAAATTATAAGTCTCAATTCCCAACCAACACAATTTATTAGATAGAAAAAAAATCAAATAAAAGAAGAAAACAAATAACCCAAATCAACTCGGGTTAACTTGCAAAACTTGGGTCAGAAGATTAGAATAACTTTATAAAAAGTGAATAAAAAAATATAAAGTAATGTTGAAGAATAAAATTGAAAAATAATTATTTTAAAAAATAACCCGAGTAAACACGGCTAACTCATAAAACTCGCAACCTGAGTCAACACACCACATTTCAGGATGGTGTTGGGAGCGTCTCGCTATGCTTTTTCTATTAGCGCTTTGCATGTACATGGTGGGGTGGTAGTTGGACTCTGGTGGACTTTTTTCTTCTCCCCTTTTTATCTCTCTTCTCCTTACCAAAATATAAATGTGTCATTTAATTATTATTTTTTATCCAATTTGATCCTTGTTCTTTTGATTTCTATTTGTTTTGTTTCTTATCTTTTTTTTATTGATTTTTTTCTTCAATTTCGCCCCTCATCATTTGGTTTCATTTAATTTTTATATTAAATTCAGTCCCTATTCTTTTGATTGTTGATTGTCTTTTTTTTTTATATCTTTTTCCTAATTGCGTTTTGTTTCAATTTCATCCATTGGCATTTGATTTCAATTTTGTTTTTATTAAATTTAATCATCGTTCTTATAATTGTTTTTTTATTGAATTCTTTTGTATTGTATTTTTTTTCAATTTCATCCCTCAATATTTTAATACTTTAGAATTTTATTTCATTATTTTTTAAGGTTTGCCTTCTATGAGGTTAGTCTCGGACTTATGATTAGGGTCATGAGTTTTGAAGGTTAAAACATATTGACTTTGGTTTTTTTTTTTGTCATTTTAATTTTTTTTTCAATTTCACTCTTCAAAATTTGATTTTTTGGGGATTGATCTTCATGTTTCTTTTTTTTTAATTTCTTTTATATGAAGTTATTCCAATCTTGTACCATAATTATAAGGTTAGCAGGTTAATCTAGTTGACTCAAATCATTTTTTTTCCTTTCATCATTGGGTTGTTTGATAATAAACTTCTTAGTTTTATTCAGTATACTTTTGACAGATTACCTTAGTAGCCGCAATTTGGCATGCTAACACAAAAGGGCTCGAGTCAGTTTTTTTTACTTTTTTTACGTTGTTAGTTTATTTATTGTGATTATATTTTTTTATTTGAATAATTTAAATTAACCGAGCTTATTTAACATCATTATGTTAATGATTTGAGTCTTGAATTTTTATTTTTATTTTTATTTTTTGTTTTTTTATAAATGGTTGCATCATCTTAACATCATTTTTTAACACTTGTGTCTTGGTATAGAGCAGGTCCGTGTTTAGTTGTTATACTATATACTCTTAGGTAGTGTTTGGTACGCTAGCAAAGATGGACCATATAAGATAGTTTTTTCATGAATTTGTTTGGTGCATATTTAGATTGTATAAAAATCAATTTTTATCCTGTCCAAGGCTATTCTAATGGAGAAATGTTTGTCCCACTAAAAGGAGTAGGACAAGCTTGTCTAACTTTTTTCACAAGGGTTTTTATTTATAAAATAACTATATTGTCCTTGATGTGAAATCTGTTTTTTTATAAAGGATAAAAACAAGAAGAAAAAAAGGGTTTTTGATGGATTTTACATGGGTCACAGGTTAACTCAAGTTTTTTCTTTAGGTCAAGTTGGGTCAATCTTTTCTCTATTTTTTCCTAAACCCAAACCTTTGTTATTGACCTGTCAATTTAATTGACAAGTGGTGACCCAACTCAAAGATTAACTAAGGACAAGGTTCGGGTCATAGGTTAAAAGGGGCATCCCAGGTTCTTTCAAGTTACAACAAGAATAAAAGTGATTATTATCATAGTTTTAGAACCTGATTTGGAGATTGACTCGGTATAGGCTCGGGTCACAGGTTGAGAGGGTCAACTTGGGTTGAGTTAGTCAATGTCAAAAAAATAGTAGTTATTATCATAGTTTAAAAACATGACTCGAGATCGACTTGGGGCAAAGCCTAGGTTAAAGGCCAGGAGGGCTAATTTGGGTTGATATGGGTCAATGTAAAGAGAATAATAATAATTATTATAATTTTAAAACTCGATTAGGAGGTTGACCCGGGGCAAGGTCGGGGTCACAGATCGGGAGGGTTAACCTAGGTTTACCTGGATCAAGATAAGGATCTGGGGCTTACAAAAGTAGGTATTATCATAGTTTTAAAACTTAACTTGGGGGTCCGGGTTATGGGTTGGGAGGATCAACCTAAGTTAACCCATTTTTTTTTAAAGAATCAAAGCAACCTCGTGATCCCCGACACATTTAAATGACTCATGTGGCCCACTTCATTCGACATTGGTAATCTTTTTTGGTGTCATTGAATTCATATTGTCAAGATCTTTTCAACAATACTAGTGGTGTCATCATCAAAATTTTGGTGTGCCTCTAGGTCTTTTTCTTTATTTCTTTCCTTTTTTCTCTCTCTCCTCTATCATATCTCTCTTTATTGTAAATTATGTTAACCTATTTTACAATTTGAGGGAGTCGTAAATGACACTTGTGGCTTGTGAGTCGTTATGTTGTTTTGGACAATTTAGGTTGTTTTTAAATTTATCAAGTTGACCAAGTCATATTATGTCAATCATTGTATAGTTTCATTAGTTTATTTTGCTAAAAATATTATTAACAAGATGGAAAAAAATTTTATGTTAAAAAAATTACCTGACCCACAATGGTGTGCGTACAATGATCTAGTTTCTATATAAATGAGCTAATATATGCTCTATTATGCTTAAGATTTCTCTACCATACGAGAAGCCTTAGGGTTAAGACCAATCCTTGTATATTTAGTTTATAAACTACATTATTATTCTGCGTTACGCTACGGGTCGAATTTTTTTTAATATAAAAAATATTCAAGCTTTGATAATATATTATCTTATTCTTTAAATCGATATATTTTAAAGCTATTATTTTTATGAAATTCAATTAAAAAAATTTAAAAACAAATGCATAATGAGCCTAATATATATAGGCCAGACGTCTAGGCCTGGGAGGCCTAGTGCTCCTAGCCTATTAATGAAAGGCCACGCACACGAACTAAACTCGTATTTATGGCCTTTTTTTGTTGGCAAAAGGAGTGAAGAACATAACTCACAAAATAAAATAAAATAAAACACTAAATATGTTTTTCATATTAATGAATAATGGAGTAGAAAAAAATGTATTTTTCTTTCTTTATCTTTTTTTTTTCATGTTTTCCACTTTTTTTTAAAAAAAAAAAGTTGATGACACGTCGTCTACTTATCCAATTTTTTACCACTAGATAGTTAGTCAAATCAATTCTGGATTTTTTGAACCCAAAAATTCATTTTCAACCTAATTTCACATGAAAACACCCAAAAACATGCTTATCATGTTAATAAACCAATCTCTCAACTCAAAACACCCTAAATCGTTAAAAAAAAAAAACAAAATCAAACCGGAAAAAATTCTCTATACACTCTCTATACCAAAATTTTATTTGTAAGATGAAGGTCTAAAAACACCTTGCTAAATGGAATTCGTTGATACCAAGATTTTTTTTTTGTCACTAGAATGTGGTTTACTGACAACTTTCTTTATATTTTTTCATTCTCAAATGAGTTTTCCTCTCCTCTCTCAAGCCCAAGGATTGAAAAATGAACTTTTTTTTTACCAAAATTAGAATTTCAAAAACTAAAGGAACTAAATTGGATGAGAAAGGAATATAGGTGGATTGAAAAGCATTTGTTATGTGAATTTAAGATTGGTCATGCATTTTTCTCAAGATTTATATTATGGTTCCTCTGTCTTTGATTTTATTTTATTTTTTCTTTCTACCACAATTTAAAACTATGTTACAAGAAATTAGGTCATAAAAAGACTCAATTAAAAAAAATAAACATGAAAACAAAAAAAAGTGTCAAATGAAAAACAAAAACCCAAGACAATCACCCCAATTCTTTTGATATATTAACTAGCCTCGGTGCCCGCATTTCACCACAGGGTTTGGACAATTTTTTATGTAAAAAATGAAGTTCAGGTTTTGAAATTGGGTAAAAAAAAGAACATAAAAATTGTTCATGACAAACTTGTAATCATGTTAATTAAGGCTAAGCCAATTCGAGATATTCCACCAAACTCACGGTCCAGATCATGTGACTGATAAAAAATAAAAAGATTTATAAAGCCTTTTTTTCTAAAAAAAAACTCATGCTAACTTTTTAAACTCGTGACTTGATTAAATAGACCTGAAACACCAAATTTTAAAAAAACCATGAAGTCCAATTCACAATCAATCATAAGTCCAATTCTCAATAAATTATATTGAAGGATGATATTGAAAAAACAATTATAAAAATGGAAGATTTTAAAAATAGCAATTAAAAGAATGAGAATCAAAATAAAAATACAAAATAAATTTTATATTTAATTGAAGGGTGAAATTGAAAAAATATCAATTTAGTAAAAAAATAAAAAAATAGAAAGAATGAGGTTCAAAATTAACATAAAAATAAAAATAATATTGTAATTAAATGGTGAAATTGAAAAAAAAATAACTTTTACAAAAGGACCAAGAAAAAAAATTAGAAATCAAAAGAATAGAGACTAAAGTTGAAATACCATTAACCAAGATTGACAAGTTAAAATTTTCAAGGGAGGAGAGAGAATGAAAAAAAGATTTGCTAGCGATAAAACCAGACCAACACCGGAGACAAGTCGCACTAATAGGATGAGAACACAACGACGTTTTCAACCATATAAAAAAAATATATATTTGGATGCTAGGAGGTACTGCACGCACCGTTTAAAAAACAAGGACACCTCTAATGCATCCCTAGATGTGCCACACTTACACATCTTTTGTTTGTTTTGTTTTATTTAGCTAAATAAAAAAGTTCATTTGAGTTGACTTTCTAATTATAAAAAACTAGTGTGAAAACAAAAAAAAATCCCATTGATCTCCATTTTAAATATTTTTTATTTTAAAAGTATTTTTGTATTTTTATTGTTTTATTATATATTTTAATTATTTATTGCTACTTCAAGAACATTCTGGTTCTTTTATTGTGTAATTAAAATGAAAAAAAATAATATTTATCTGTGCTAGATTAATTTAAAATAATAAATAAACAATGTCATAAAACTTTAATTCTCTTAAAAACCAATACTAAAGCTAATGGTTAACGGTCCCAAGGTTGATTAATTTTTCAAAAGCCATTTAGGTTTTATTAATTAATAGTGTGGCTCAATTTAGAAATTGTAGATGGCATTTGTCTTTGGCTTCTACCTTAGCAAAATACAAGGCCTATGGAATACGTCAACGACCCTCAAAGGGCCTTTTAAAATTCGTTTTCTTTTTCAAAAAATAAAATTATATATATATATATATATATATATATATATATATATATATATAATTAAATTCTTTTAGATCTTTTGCAAGTATTAAATCTATTTAAAGCGATAAAAAAATCATCAATTAAATCTCTTTTTTTCCAAAACACATTTTAAAAAACATTCGAGCAGATTAACGATGGAGCTGTTAGCAGAAGCCATGTATGAAGGGCTTCCAAAAGGAGCCATGAACGTTCATTGGTTTTACTGTAACTTAATCTTGTAGCTTATCAAAACCTATTAATTAACCTCTACAGCATCTTAGATAATTAAATAACTCCTTCGGATCCGGTTCATCAGTCTCCCATTCTGATATATCGGGTCCATGGGCTTGACAAGGCAAATTTGTTTTCTTGCAATTTTCAGCAATTCACAGCGCAGCCCAAAAAGACTTGAAAGCACCATTTGGCCACCAGACCCGATCGCTTTACAGTGTCCCTCTTCTCTTTGCTCCTTACTAAACCACCTCTGCCTAGACAAGGTAGCAAGGAACTGCCTTTTGTTTGACATCCCATAACCACCCAGTTAAATGAAACAACGCTCATGCATGCCTACCACCTCACTCGATGACTAGCAGAGGCACAAAACATCAGAGCAACCATACAGGCGACAGACCATCCCTCATTCCATAACACTATGAAAACGTAATATGAACAGATGCAGCTCCACCGTAGAACTTACCCAGTCGGACTAATTCGGACTGATTAATATCGTTACCGGCACATGGTAGTGCCAAAATAACAAGATAACATCGCAAGTTATAGAAAACTCATTCAAGGAAAATAAAAAAGCAATCCCAATTCTTACTAGTAACAACTAGCTATAGAAGCAAAGCCATTTCAACAGCCCGTAAAGCTGAACTCAACCACTTCAATAATCTGGATTCCGACCGTAATTGTTATTGTAAGGTTGTGGTTGTCTCTTGTCAGTGGCATAACCCACACGAATGTTTCTTCCTCCCAATTCCTGCACCATCGGTATGCAACAATCAATATATCATTCAGGAATCAGGGCACTTAACCCCATCAAAATCGCTAAATTTCTGACCTGGCCATCCATTGCTGACAATGCTTCACTGGCAGATTCAGTGCTTTCGTAACTAACAAACCCGAATCCACGAGACCTCCCAGTGTCTCTATCAGTGATAACTCTTGCTGTAAAACAAAACCAGATTGTTAATCACCTACACTGACAACACCAAGCGCACCCAGCCAAGTAAAGATTGTTTTGCAACAGCTACAACACTATAAACACTGGATGGTGAGAATATCACAAATTCTATTCTTTCTGAAAATATCATAGTAGAATCAGTTTCAGAAAACATCGACATGGAGTATAATATATTTTTGGAATTTAATAATCAAGCTGAACTGGCATTGGCACCAATTCACATCTTTGAACTAAAGTAAAAGTAAAACCCACAGGTTACAGGACAACTCCAAGAAATTGATACTTGTCATTCTAAGGGTGGATGAACAGTAGTTAACAATTACCAATTTACCAATGAGGTTACAGTTAAAGCAGGCAAAGATTTGCAATAATCAAACCACCAAATTGAATGATAACAAATCGAAATGTCAAAGATTAATTTCAAAGATGCATCAAATGAGAACACAATCAACCAGCCTCAGCAATCATTTGACAGCAGGTTACCTAGAGAAAGAAATCGTGTCCCTGTTTATTTCAACAGAAATACACATGCAAAAACATACCCTCAGTCACTTCCCCAAAGCCAGAAAATGCATCCTTGAGGGATTGATCATCAGTTGACCATGCAAGCCCTAAAAACAGACGATATAGACAACAGCAGAGCATTAATGCAAATGGATTTCCAACATTCAAACAGCATTTGCTTATCAATACTAGCATTAAAACAGCATCTACACATCAATACCTCCAATGAAAAGCTTTGATGAAGACATGCAGCGAATAGAGTTCAGCATAGATGCCATTGGAACTTGCCCATTCTGGGAAATTGAATGCCTGACTAGGCTCCCAAACTTGTTAAAGAAAGCCATTTCAACTATGGAATAAACCAAAACCCATCATTGCATCAGTATCGTGCATTAACAATATTCAACCAAAAACAAAAAAACTCAAAACATAATGAACCAATCACAACCATGCAACATCCCCCAAAGCAACATTCAAAAATTAATCTAAAAAAAATGGGGTCAATTTTTAGATTCCTTGTTTATTAGAGATCAAATAGATAGCTTTGATTAAAGAAAACTCAAAACCTAAGACTTTAAAGCACAAAACATATTGTTCAGAACACAAAAATCCCTCAGAAAGATAGAGTAGAGGATTGAAACTCTAAAAGATTGTTTGACCCTACACTCACACCACACACACTCCATAAGCAGCACCAGTGAAAAACAGAGAACAACAAAGAACTCTAAAAGCTATCATTAATAATCTACAGAATTAATACCATACAACTCGAACAGAAAAAAACAATTATATGAACACGATAAAGAACCAATCATGTGGCTAAGAAAACAGAACAGAACCCAAAACCAAAAAAACACAAACAAAATCTAAAAAAACCCCTTTAAGAAAGCAACCCCAGTAAAGTGAAACCCACTTTAGTAAACACATAAACAATATCTAAGACCAAAACAGAAAGAGCAAAACTTTACTTCACCAAGCTATGATCCACAAAACATCATAAAAAACATAACTTTTCACATAAAAACACCAACATAACAGTACATTCAATAAATGAAGAGAAAGGGAAACAAGAGAGAAATCGAAATTTTGGGTTTAAGCAAAGAGGCTAAAGATTGTACCTTTGAAGAAAAATGAGTAGAAGGGCGGGTTTCGGCTTGGGAGAGCGTGAAACGAAGGTAACGGCTAGGGTTTAAGAGAGCGATTGCTGAGTGGCACTTGTAAATTATCTTGCTTACTTTATAGCGTTGAGAATTTGATATGACGCTGTTTCGGGTTGTACGTTTGGAATTTTTCTTTTTTTTTTGGTTGTGTGGAGGGTTGTCTTGTCATTAATGTACAAGACGTTGGAATCGTGAACGGTGCAAGCTCCAAATTAAGGGTAGCAACTTGGATGAACTCCAGAGATGATGACAGGGTTTAATGGAGCTTGATGAAGGAATGAGGGAGAAAGTGAGGTATTGACATGCCAACAGGTGGTGCGAGTTTACTAGAAGAAGAGAACGGGGCTCTAGAGAGAAGGAGAAGAGAATGCTTGTAACATATTCTAGTATTCCATCATATTTTTCATGCTTATTCTGAGCGAATTGAGGGAACCTTAATTCCATTTCATCAACCATCTCCTAACTAGCCTATGTTCTAGAGTATCAAAACATTCGTAGCAGCTTGATTGTTCCTTTTCATTATCCTTTTGCCCAAAATAGCTAGTGGTTGAAAAATGGGGTGCCTCCTTGTTTCCCAATTGTTTCTTCAATTGCGACGTGAAATTAAAGGTGATTCGGTTTGATTTTTATTTTTTAAAAAATAATCAAATCAATTTTTTTTAAAAAAATAAAACCGGTTCAAATCAACCGAGTTTTATTCGGTTCAGTTTTTTAGGGAAAAAACCGGTTCAAACCGGTTTGGCTCGATTTTTTCTGGTTTGACTTGATTTTTTTGGTTTGGCTCAGTTTGTTTTCTGGTTTTTTCGGTTTGGGTTCAGTTCGGTTTCAGGCTTATAAAACCGAAACTGAACCGGTCAATTTTTTCAAAATTTTAATCGGTTTTGTTTCACAGTTCGGTTATTTTTTTTCCAGTTTTCTTGATTTAATCAATTTTTCAGTTTTTTTACTCACTCTTACGTGAAACAATCCTTTCCACACCTTGGAAAGGACCATTGTACTTAGATGATAGTTTTTATGAACTTCTATAAGCTATTGTTTTTTTTTTTTTTGTCTCTATGGCTGCAGTTTGATGTTCATCAATGTTGAATGCCCTTACACTCCTCTTATTGTTAGCTAACCGAGTCATTTTAGGGGTTTGAATGGTAATGTGATAACAGTTGTGGTTTAAAGTGTTTTTTGTTTAAAAATATTTTTTTTATTTTTTTAAAATTATTTTTTATATCAGCACATCAAAATTATATGAAAACATTAAAAAATTAATTTTAAACAAAAACAAATCAAATTTTAAGGGAATGCAATTTGAACTGAGTTCCCAAACATATCCTATATTAAGTTGATACTAGATTATCTCTAATTACCTTGAGCATGTGTTCCGTTTTTGTCAAGTAGTCATCTACTCATCTACTGCTTTAATAGGCGAGTCTTTAGGGAAATATGGAATATGTATTAAAAAAACAAACTTATACAAGATCTCATAATGAGTAGACTTGATTAGCATGTAATAATTGGTGTTGTACCACCACTTTAGCTAATGGTAGCCATCAATCGGTGTTGTACCATCAAGACCATTGAGTTGGGGTGTTAATGGTCAAACACCTGAAATAGTCCCTCAAACACTTATTGACAATTTTGGTTTGTCCATCAAACCATGAGTGATAGGTAGTTAAATAGCATAAATCCACTTATTGACAGGAAAATAGATGCTTCCAAAATTAACTTAAAAACACAACATCCTTGTCATTAACTATGGTGGCAAGTAACTCATGCAATTTGTAAATGTTATCCATGAAAGCTTTAACAACTATGATTGCAGTATAGGGATGTGTAATAACTATAAAGTAGGCATACTTACTAAATCGGTCTACCACCACCAGGTTAACTTCCTTTCCCTTTGATTCAGGAAAGCCTTCCATAAAATCCATGCTAATATTGGTAAAGGGTGTTTGAGGAAAAGGTAGGGGTTGTAGGAGCCTTGGGGTAAGAATATTTCCAAGCTTGTTTTTCTAACAAATAGAACATTCCCTAACATATTGCCTTATATGCTTTTATTGTTTCTTCTAAAAAATAAGATGCCTACTCTCTTAGTAGTAATTGTAGCTTTTGAGTGACCATTTAAAGTAGAATCATGGCATAAGGCAATGATCTTATTTTGTAGAGAAGAATCATCTCTCACTATAATATTTCCTTTTCTACTCAACAGATTGTTAACCTAAAAGTAATGGGGATATGAAGCAGGATTAAAGATTATATATAGGAGAACAACTTGTATAACAACATCATTCTCCAAGTCTTCCTTGCCTTATCTATAATGTTAGTGAAAATTGTTGAGACTACCAATGTATATAATTCACCACTTGGAATCCTTGTGAGAGCATCAGCTACAACATTTTCCTTTCTTGTATTCAATCTCATAGTCAAAACCCAATAATTTAGTTAACCAAAAATGTTGAGATGAGAAAGTGGCTTTCTGATCCTATAAGTACCTCAAACTAATATGATCAATATGAATTTTGAAATGTCTTCCCCATAGGTAATGCTTGTTGATTGCATGTAGGATAGCTAATGTATCCCTCATATATATAAACAATGCTCATTGTCTAGACCCAAGAGATTTATTGATGTAAGCTATAGAGTTCTTCTCTTGCAATAGTATTGTCTCATGCCAACATTAAAGGCATTAGTCTCTACTATGAATAATTTGTTAAGATCAGGTAAAGCTAACATTGGAGGGTTAGTCATAATTGATTTAAGATGATTAAAAGTTTTTGTTGCCACTACGGTCCATATATAATTATCCTTTTTTAACAACCGATTCAAAGGCTTACAAATTAACCCATACCATTTAACAAACTTTCTATAATACCATGTTAGGCCAAGAAACCCTCTTAACTACTTGATGTTTCTAGTTAGGGGCTAGTATATAATTGATTGAATCTTCTATAGGTCAATAGCTACCCCTACCTTGAACATTATGTGGCCCAAATATTCCACATGATTGTTGCTAAACACATACTTGTTTTCTTTATCATATAATTGATGAGCTTTGAGTAATTCAAACACTAGCTTCAAGTGTTCTAAATGAGCTGACATTGACTAACTATATACAAGAATATCATCAAAGAATAATAATATCAATTTTCTAAGATAAGTTCTAAACATTTCATTAATCAAACTGTTGAAGGTTGCTAGTGTAGTAGTTAAGCCAAAAGGCTTAACTAGGAACTCATAATGATCATTATGAGTTCTAAATGCAATTTTAAACTACTCTACAAGTACCATTCTTATTTGGTGGTAACTAGACCTTAAATGCCTTTAAAAACACAATAGCCCCTCCTAGTTCTTATAGTAGCTTATCAATTAAAAGTATTGGAAATGTATCATTAACAATGAATTTATTAAATGCCCTATAGTCCATACAGAGCCTTTAAGAACCATCCTTCTTTTTTTACCAAAACCATTAGTGAGGAAAAAAGATTGTTGTTATGTTGGATTTATACCAGATTCCATCATTTCTTTAACCATTTTTTCCACCACATCTTTTTGTAAGCCTGAGTATTTGTAGGGTCTGAGGTTGATAGGCTGAACTCGTTTTTTTAATGGAATAATATGGTCATGAGTCCTTTTGCGTGGTAATCCACTCGGTTCCTGAAATAACTCATAGTACGTTTCATTTAATGTCTTTAAGGTAGCATTATTTTCTCCATTAGGTTGCAATATGGTATATAATAAGCTTAATTCTCTGTCATTTTTTATGTAATAATTCATAGATTGTATAAACTTGTCTTAGCAAGTTAAGGAGAATCATCCTATAATTTATTGAATTATTCAAACCTAATAGTTTAAACTAGGACATGGATATCCCCCTTAAAAGTTACTCTATGACCTTGCCACTAAAATAACATCCACATCTCCTTGTAGTTAGACAAACTATTTCCAAACATAGCTAAACCAAAAGCATGATAATCCTTTCACATATAAGTAATAATATATAACGATAATAACAATATTATTGGAATCTAAGTTTGTAACAAAAACTAAATATAAGCCAAATAGCTCTATTTATAATAGGTAAAAACATCCTAAACAAGGATGGAGATTAAAAGAGTTCTAAATAAAATAGAGAAAAGAATCTAAATCAATTAGAAAACCAATACAATTCTCAAATAGTATCTTTTAGACCTTATCGTAAGGTTGTCCTAATATCTGGTCGCTATGAAATTTTAACCCTATATAAAATAAAGCCTCTAAAATTGTCTGGTAAAATTTTAATTTGATCTAATGGTTGGATCAAATATTGTTATTGTTAGTGTAAAACTATGCAATAGAAAAAATAAGCCCAAAAATCGTCTCATTGTCTCCTTGTAAAAAAATAGACTCCCTATTAACTTTATTTCCACATTAGATAAGAATTGATGAGCTATCAAACTAATCAAATATGAACTCTTTTACTACTATAAATTTTAATTTTCAAAAATAAGACTTCTAATGTTGCTAAAGTTGCTAAAATATTTTTTTGTTGAAGAAGGATTGTTGTTGCATAAGGAATCCTTGCACAATAAGGATTGTTTGTTGACATATTTAAAGCTTGACTTTAAACATGTCATCCTCTCTCATCTTGATGAATTACTAAGCCTACCATATATGGATGGAAAGCTTGAAAAGTCTAGTTTCTATTCTAATTAGAATGTCAATAAATTTCCATATATAGCTTTAGATATGACCCAAACAATACACAAAGACCTAGTCTAACATATTTGCAACTTGTTAACCCAAATATTCAGAATCAGCTCAATCAATTCATCTTGGATCCTCTTAGTTTTAGACCTTTTAATAGGCCCAATTTGTACTTCTAATAAATCATTTAATGATGCTTGTTGATTCGCATCATTTCTCCTCTTCTCAAAAGGATTCGTCATTGAATCAATAATAGAAACACTATTCATGGGTAATACATCCTCATAATCATGCAACAAAGAAATAAAAATACTAGTTTACATAGGCTTCTTAATATAAAAGATATTTTTCACAACACTCTCTCTTCTTTTCTTTACAAGTTTCCCCTATTTTATTTCTCTCTTTTCGACCAACTCGCCAAGTTCTTTTATTTTAGCCACTCTTTTCTTGTAAGTTAACCCCATTAACATATTTTAAAAAGTTACATTCTTAACTAGAGTTTCTTCGCTCTTATATATACAAATAGACACACAAACTCCTTGTCCATATATTAAACTTCCATACTAAGATCTATGGTGCTCTCTCCTATAATCATATAAAGGAAATAGAGGTATTAAACGCCAATACTTCTCATTATTATTACTTATGTGGCATTTTGAATAAAAACTATTCTCTCTTTATTGATCCAAGTTATGCTACTTGATTTATAAACTCAATGCACGTTTAACCATAAGTGACTCACCTTAATCAAATATTCTACCTCTTCATCACTAGCATCATTAAGATCAGAATCAATAATGTCATCTTTCTCAGGATATGAATCCAATAAAATTTTATTCGTTGAAGCATCCATTTCATTAACATCTTGTTTAAGCCTTCAAAACTTGTTTTTTTGCTAATTTTTGCCTTTAATGATACTATATAAATATAACAACTTTTCTCTCTCACTTTGCATCTTTTCGATGTTGAACTAAAGCTTTTTAATCATTAAGCAATTGTTTTTTTTTTTTGTAAATAGCATTGTAATTTCCTTGCATTCATTTATTTAGCTCATAGAAGCCCTTTTTCCATTAGTCTTTGGAGTTTGAAACCTTAATTTCTCTTGCCTTATAGCATTAATAACCCTTTGAGATTGTTCTTTTTGTAATTTAACTTCTCTTTTACTTGCCCATTTAAACCATTCATTAAATCTCATAGTCATCATTTCAAGTTGTTGTTGTTGTTGTATAACCCATAACATAAAAGTTTAATTCTTTCTCTTTTTCGTGGGGTTGTTTCACCTTTGAAAGACATCATCGAAATATAAAAATCATATTAGTAGTAAAACAATATATCATCAAATACTCTCTCACGTGTTTACACTCTAATAGATGTCACTCCTATCATATTTCACTCAAATATGGCTTTTCATGATAATATGCTCACTTTTTCATCCTTTACCTTTTATACCTATCTTTTCTGCTCTTTAAGGAACTAATCTTATAAAACCAAAGAGAAATAGTTTAGTAATGAAATCCGTAGTATTTTAGCATCAAGAAATAAAAAATAATCAAAAACTATAAAGAAAACAAATTACAAACACGAAAACACTAAAGATTATGAATCAGATACAAATACAATATGAAGGTATGAAAACAAATGTATAAGCAAGAAAAATAATGTAATACGACTCAATCAACCCAAAAATATCTTTGAAATACTTATATGATTGAATATGATAGTAACAATAAAAAAAAATTATGTTGACACCAACTAATCTGATATGATTTATTTTGTAATTTTAAAATTATCCAAACCTAACTATGTCCAAATAACTCTACAATCAAGGTTTGACGCTAAGAAAACAAAACCCCAAAGAATATCAACTTGTAGGAGTATATCTCTTAGTTTCCAAATTCAATCTTTTAACGATTTTAATTTACGGTAGAATTTATAACACTTATGATTTGATCTCTTTTTTCCTTTCTTTATACTTCTAATCTTGATAGTAAGGAAATCAAATAATTTTATTTTCCCCTTTTTTTCTTTATATGCTTGCCACATATTAGACTTAAGAAACAATGAAAATTATACGGAAACAAAAAAATAGATTGATATAACCTGATTTTAAAGTTTAGCTCTAATACCAACTGATGTTAACTTAGAGGGTAAGAAATTAAAACCCAAATGTAAGAAAGAACAAATTCAAGAAAGCTAAAATTAGATTTGGTTGATTAAAGCTCGACATAATGATTACCTAAAGTGAAACACCGAAACTATTTGAATCAAACCCCCACCCAACAATCATTGAGAATCGCAAATGAGAAGTATAAGGAAGATTCCACAAAGATAATTTTTCTTTGATAAGTGAAGACAACTCAATGAAGAACTAGAAGTATAATGATCCTCTCACACATAAGTAACAATATGCGGCTATAACAATATTATTGGAATCTAAGTCTATAAAAAGCCTAAATACAAGCTAAATAACTATATTTATAATAGATAAAAATCCCTAAATAAGTTCAGAGAAATAATAAGAGAGCTCTAAATAAAATAGAAAAAATAATCTTAAATCAACTTTTTGATATCCGATCACTATGAAATTTTAGCCCTATATAAAACAAGGCCTCTAAAATCTTCTAGAAAGGTTTTATCCCAATCCAATGGTTGAATTAAGAATTACATTTGTTAGAGTAAAACTATGTATTAGAAAAAATAAGCCCAAAAAACCCCTCTTAGATTTCTCAGAAAACATGGACTCTTTGTTAACTATATTTCCACACCAGATACAAATTGTTCAGTTATCAAACTTATTTAATATGAATTCCTTTATTGCCATAAATTTTTTTTTTAAATAGGACTTCCAATGTTGCCAAAGTTTCCAAAATCTTTCCTTGTAGAATAAGGATTGTAGTTGCATAAGGAACCTTAGTATAATAAGTATTGTTTAGTGGTAGATTTCAAGCCTGAATTCAAATGCATCATTCTCTTTTGTTTGAATGAATTACTGGGCCTACCATATATGGATGGAAAGCTTGAGACGTTTAGTTTCTAACCTAATTAAAATTGTATCAAAGTTCCATTTGTAGCTACAGATATGACCCAAACAATACACAAAGGTCTCATCTTGTAGATTTGCAACTTATTAACCCAAACATCCAAAATTAGCCCAATAAATTTCTATTGGATCCTTTTAGTTTAAGTACTTGTAATATGCTCAATTGGTACCTCTAATGAATCATTTGGTGATACACACTAATTCACATTTGCCTCAATCATGTTTTTTTAACATTTAACTAGGTAATGAGATAAGCATTTCATAATTGGTGAATTTGCTTGAATTTCAATATGTGCGAGATCACAAGTATCACTTGTATGGCTTGTGTTTAAATATTAATATCATATTTGCCTTTTTATTTATATTTTATGTATTATTTATTTAAATATAAAATAAAAGAGTTTGAATTGATATAAACTTGTATTCTAACAGTTAGATTAATGTGTCTTCTGATTTTTAGTGACTGATGTAAATCTAGTGCGATGTTTTTTAACCTTAAAATAGGTTCAATAATGAGTCGATGAATTTTTATCAAGTTAACATCATGTTTGGATTAATAGTTAGCTCGATATGTGTTCTAGTTTTTGGGATCAACATAGGCTTAGCATAATGCTTTGATAAAAAAATCAATGTCAATAATAAGTCCACAAGTCTTCTTAGAGTAGAGACTAACATGGGTTAAATATAGTGTTCTGTTCAATTTATGTTTTCTAAAAATAATAAAATAATAATGATAATAAAAAGAGTCAAGAGATATTAAATAAATCATAAAAAGTAAATTAAAAAAAAAATCTTCAAGTTACGAGACTCTTTACACAAGGCATAATTAACTTGATGAACAACCCCTAACAATAAATAACTTATGAATAGTCTCTGAAAGTCATTCGAATAAATAAAGGTAACTTTTCATTAGAAAAGATACGGTAAAAGTGATTTTTTATCTTCCTTTAGATATAACCAACCCATTACTTAGATTTCTGGAATCAATGCATATTTTAGGATTCTTAGTCTCCTTAAAAAACTAGGTAGCAACTCTATTTTTCATTTTTTCTTTAATTTTCAGAGGTTCAAATTTTCATGTCGAATGTGATCATAATAATAATAATAGTAATAGTAATAGTAATAGTAGTAGTAGTCATAACAATCATTTTGAAGAGGCTATCACAAAGATATTGTTATCACTCTAAAAAATCATCTTAAAACCATTCTTGCTCAACAATGAGTAAAACACTAAGTTCTATTTAATGTCAATAATATGATGCATATTGTTGAGGGTGAAAAACTTTTGAAAGTCATCTTCGGTGTGACCTTTCTACCTAATATCTTAAATGTTAATAAATTTCCCATATATAAATGTTCGTCATCCATTTTTTTATAAGTGGAAAACATCATCTTCTCAGTATATACATATCTTGTTACACTAGTATCAACCCACTACTACTCGAGATTATTGATTAGAATGACTTTCGAAATAATAATAGACAAATTTATTTTTGACACGTCATTTCTGAGGTTATCAACCTCAATGACATTGTTTTAAGAAGTCCTTCCTTTTTTTAAAAGTTTCATTATTGAGCTCTATTTCTGCAATCCTCAGTTTAATTTCTATTATTATTATAAATGAAGAATTTTCCATTTAATTTTTTAGCATTTCCATTCCTTTTTTTTTAGTTTCTATTATAGGTCTTCACCACTTGTTTAATAACTTTTTCTTTGGGGGCCATACTTTAAGAGTTGGCCTTTCTTTTAGACAACTTATTATCCTCTCATATCATAACCCTTGAAATAAGGTCTTCAATTCTCATTTCTTATGCTTATTCATAAGGTAGTTCTTAAAATTTTTTCTAGATGGTGTTAGTTCTTGAAGTCTTTTCAAGATGGTGCAATTTTTCAATAATTACAGCCACTTAGAATGATTCCCTTATAACCATTCCTTTAACATGAATAACATGCAATATGTGTTAAAACTCTTAAACATGGCTTATCACAATCCTTGAATTAACCATCTTGAAATCCATAAATTTATCGATTATGAATTTTTTCATACCAATATCATAAGCATTGTACTTTCGGTCCAAAGTCTCTTATAATGCCTTTGCAATCGTGATTGAACTATTGATGCCATATACTGTGTTGTCCAATCCATTCAATATATAGTTTTTACATATGAAATCACTATGATTGCATGCATTTATAATTATCATAATAATGGGATTCAAATTTATTATCTAATAGTTTTGACGTTTCTTTAGACAATAACTTAACCAAGTTCAAAGTGATCAATAAATAAAACATCTTCTATTTTCACCTTTTAAATTTTAATCCATTGATTTTTTAAAAAACATTTCTCACCAAGCACCATAAAAGGTGATGGTGAAAACTTCCATATCAAAGTAGTATTTGTCAAAACAACATTAATTATAGTAACTAACTCTTGAGTTAAAGTCGTGAAAAAATTTCTAAAATAATAGCTAAATATGTATAATTAAAATTTGACTTTAAACATGTAATTCGTAGAGAATTTTAATAGACAATTTATAACTTTAACTACTAAATTAACTACATATTTTTCTAATAATTTAGCATGTAAAATTATAACAAGTATCAAATTTATGATTTAGTTTTTTTAATAAACAATATTATCACAAAATCAAATAATATAAAAAATTAGATAATATATTTAGATTTGACAAACAAGCACGAAAAGAACACAAGCAAATAAAGTATCTAAGTCTTAAAATTTATGGTGATTTTATAAATTGCTATTGTTTAGTTTTAAATTGCATGCAAATTTATAGATTAGATTATAAATACTTAAACTTGTAATAAAGCTAAAAAAAAATCATAGTATACTATTCAAAGTTGTAATTGAATCAACATTGTGCTAGCATGCATTCTAACATATACAAAGACAATTATTATACTTAAACTAAAACCAATATATATATATAAAGTACTTTACTTGTTGAAGATATTTAGATGAAGAAAGGTAGATGTTGTTGCCTAAATTTCTATGCCATTAAGGCTAAATTCATGTCACTTAGTAGGAACAATCTTTTTACGAATATAAAATTCCAATAACTTAACTTTTAAATGATACACTTCTTTCAAACTTCTACAAACCAAAGGAATAATTGAACTCGATATCTCTCTACAAATAAATAAAACCTAAGCTCTAAGGTATAGAAAAAAAATGAAGCAAACACTATACAAAACCAAAGACTAAAGAAGCTAGAAAAATAATAGCGAAGAAGGTACAAGAGCTACCGCAAGGTATGCAAAACATCTCCCTTTAAACCTTTTTTTATACCAATTTTTGAGAAAAAAATAATACATAATTAATTTGGTAATTCCCAAAATTAATTCTCATCATTTTGCTTTAATTATTCATCATAAAAAGAAAAAAAAACTGACAATTTTTTTTCTTGAAAACCAAATGTTTTTCCTTCGAAAATAAACTATTCAAAAAGTAAACCCAAGCCTGAGGCTCGTGGTTGTTCTATGCAGCTTAAGCTAAACTTGTTTTG